>SAMEA3663243__coassemble_60_pt1 | contig 98869 bp, 94 predicted proteins | sample SAMEA3663243__metabat2_low_PE_027 | metagenome-assembled genome bin SAMEA3663243 (sample SAMEA3663243) | pig gut metagenome | biome: pig gut; feature: pig-associated habitat; material: faeces | place: China | collected 2013
AAGTCAATGAAGTCCGCGACGTCTTGACAAAAGCTTTTGAAGAACAAGCTAAAATTGTTGAAGCAGCAAAAATTAAAGCTCAATTAGAATCTGAAAGTTTGGATGTGACTTTGCCAGGTCGCCATGTGAACCTTGGTAACCGTCATGTCTTGACTCAAATCAGCGAAGATATTGAAGACATTTTCATCGGTATGGGCTTCCAAGTAGTCGATGGTTTTGAAGTGGAAACAGATTACTACAACTTTGAACGCATGAATTTGCCAAAAGACCATCCAGCGCGTGATATGCAAGATACTTTCTACATTACAGAAGAAATCTTGCTTCGTACGCACACAAGCCCTGTTCAAGCCCGTACACTTGACAAACACGACTTTGCCAAAGGACCTTTGAAAATGATTTCACCAGGGCGTGTGTTCCGTCGTGACACGGATGATGCCACACACAGCCACCAATTCCACCAAATCGAAGGACTTGTGGTTGGCGAAAATATTTCAATGGGTGACCTTAAAGGAACGCTTGAGATGATTATCAAGAAAATGTTTGGTGAAGACCGTAAAATCCGCCTTCGTCCATCTTACTTCCCATTCACGGAGCCATCTGTTGAAGTGGACGTGTCATGCTTCAAATGTGGTGGTAAAGGCTGTAACGTTTGTAAGAAAACAGGTTGGATTGAAATTCTTGGGGCAGGAATGGTTCACCCTCGCGTCTTAGAAATGTCTGGTGTTGACTCTGAAAAATATTCTGGCTTTGCTTTTGGTCTTGGTCAAGAACGCATTGCAATGCTTCGCTATGGTATCAACGATATTCGTGGTTTCTATCAAGGCGATATGCGTTTTTCAGAACAATTTAAATCTTAAGCAAGTGTAGCTATTAAAATCAGCTCATTTACAAAAAAGTCAGTCTAAAAGAATAAACAGTAGAAAGGAATAAAGCGTTTGTCATTTGAGTCTTGCTTGAATGCAAACACGCTTTTAACGATTAGATTATGTTAGTCAGTTATAAATGGTTAAAAGAGCTTGTCGATGTTGATGTGACAACACACGAGCTTTCTGAAAAAATGTCAACAACAGGGATTGAAGTTGAGGGGGTATCAAGCCCGTCTGATGGTTTAACGAAATTGGTCGTTGGTCATGTGGTTTCTTGTGAAGATGTCCCTGATACTCACTTGCACCTTTGCCAAGTGGATACAGGTGATGACGAATTGCGCCAAATCGTTTGTGGTGCCCCAAATGTGACTGCAGGGATTAATGTCATTGTAGCCGTTCCAGGAGCTCGTATTGCAGACAATTACAAAATCAAAAAAGGTAAAATCCGTGGCATGGAATCACTTGGGATGATTTGTTCTCTAGAAGAACTTGGTTTGCCTGATTCAATCATTCCAAAAGAATTTTCAGATGGTATTCAAATCTTGCCAGCAGAAGCAAAACCAGGTGATAGCATTTTCCCATACCTTGATTTGGATGATGAGATTATTGAATTGTCAATCACACCAAACCGTGCGGACGCTCTTTCAATGCGTGGGGTTGCTCATGAAGTGGCAGCCATTTATGGCAAATCTGTTCACTTCCCACAAAAAGACGTAAAAGAAGTTGAAAAAGCAGCCAAAGATGTGATTGATGTGGCTATCGAATCTGATAAGGTTTTGACTTACAAAGCGCGTGTGGTGGAAAATATAACGGTAAAACCAAGCCCACAATGGTTGCAAAACCTTTTGATGAATGCTGGTATTCGCCCAATCAACAATGTGGTTGACGTCACTAACTACATCTTGTTGTACTTTGGTCAACCAATGCACGCTTTTGATTTGGATAAATTTGACGATAGCAAAATTGTTGCCCGTCAAGCGCGTTTGGGTGAAAAATTGGTAACCCTTGATGGCGAAGAACGTGACCTGGTGGATGAGGACCTTGTTATCACTGTTGCGGACAAACCAGTTGCCCTTGCAGGTGTTATGGGTGGACAAGCAACTGAAATTGATAACCAATCTAAAAACGTTGTTTTGGAAGCTGCGGTCTTTGATGGCACATCTATTCGCAAAACCAGCAGCCGCTTGAACCTTCGTTCTGAAAGCTCATCACGTTTTGAAAAAGGCATCAACTACGCAACTGTTGATGAAGCCCTTGATTTTGCAGCTGCTATGCTAAATGAATTGGCAGGCGGAGAAGTTCTTGTTGGGTGTGTTGAAGCTGGTTTCGTTCCAACAACAGACGTTGAAGTATCAACAAGCCTTGATTACGTTAACGTTCGCTTGGGTACATCCTTAACTTATGCTGATATCGAAGATGTCTTTGCCAAACTTGGCTTTGGTGTGTCTGGCAATGCAGAACATTTCACTGTTTCAGTGCCACGTCGTCGCTGGGATATTGCCATTCAAGCTGATTTGGTTGAAGAAATTGCGCGTATCTATGGTTATGACAATCTACCAACAACCCTTCCAGAAGCTGCTGGAACAGCAGGCGAATTGACTGCGACGCAAAAATTACGCCGCAAAGTGCGTTCAATCGCAGAAGGTGCTGGTTTGACTGAAATCGTGTCATACGCCTTGACAACACCTGAAAAAGCTGTTGAATTTACCTTACAACCAAGCCATTTGACCGAATTAATGTGGCCAATGTCAGTGGAACGCTCAGTGCTTCGTCAAAACATTGTGTCTGGTATGTTAGATACCATCGCTTACAACGTCGCTCGTAAAAACAGCAATATTGCCATTTACGAAATTGGTAAAATCTTTGAACAAAAAGGCAATCCAAAAGAAGATTTGCCAAATGAAATCAGCACTTTTGCTTTTGCGATTTCTGGTTTAGTGGCTGAAAAAGATTTCCAAACCAAGGCAACTCCAGTTGATTTCTTCTATGCCAAAGGTATTTTGGACGCTCTCTTTGATAAGCTTGATGTGACGGTGGATTATGTGGCTGAAAAAGGTCTTGACAGCATGCACCCAGGACGTACAGCAGCCATCTACCTAGATGACCAATTGCTTGGATTTGTCGGACAAGTTCACCCACAAACCGCTAACAACTACAATATTCCTGAAACTTATGTTGCAGAATTGAACTTGGATATGATTGAAGCAGCTCTTCCTGCGGATAAAACTTTTGTTGACATCACCAAATTCCCTGCAGTTTCTCGTGATATTGCCTTGTTATTGCCAAGCACAACAACGCATAAAGACATCATTACAGCTATTGAATCGGCTAACGTGAAACGTTTGACAGATATCAAACTCTTTGACGTTTATGCTGGTGCTAATATCGCCGAAGGCATGAAATCAATGGCTTACAGCCTTACTTTCCAAAATCCAAACGATAACTTGACTGATGAAGAAGTTACTAAATACATGGATAAAATCACTAAAGTCCTTGTTGAACAACTAGGAGCAGAAGTTCGTTAATCATTTGATACAATATTAGGCTATTTTGGTTAATATAGATAAACCACCTCTACGAAAGTAGTGGTGGTTTCTTGTTTATCAAAAGGCCAAACCAAAAGCAGAATTTGGTATAATAGGATTATCTAGTGACATGACGAAGGATTATTATGAAATTATTATATACAGATATTCAGTTTGATATGACTGAAATTTTGGCAAGAAAAGCGATGGAAGAGGCTAAAGCTGGTAAGCGTGTTTTCTACATCGCTCCAAACTCTTTGTCTTTTGAAAAAGAAAGGGCAGTTTTGGAACTTTTGCCTGACCAAGCGTCTTTTGCCATTACCATTACACGTTTTGCTCAAATGGCGCGCTATTTTGTCTTAAATGAACCTCAGACCAAAGAAACGATTGATGACAATGGCTTAGCTATGATTTTTTATCGTGCGCTGTCTCATTTTTCTGATACAGATTTGAAAGTTTTCGGGCGTTTAAAGCAAGATACGAATTTCATCAAGCAATTGGTTGATTTGTATAAGGAATTAAAAACGGCTAACATGACCGTGCTTGATTTGACAGAATTGCATACGGCTGAGAAGCAAGAAGATTTGGTGAAAATCTTTTTGGCAGTTAATGACATTTTGTTAGCTAACCAGTATGAAAATCAATCAAAAATTGCATTTTTTGTTAAACAGGTAGCATCGGGTCATTTGGATGATGCGCTTGAAAATGTTGTTTTGGTTATCGATGGCTTTACTCGTTTTTCAGCAGAAGAGGAAGACTTAGTCAGCCTTTTAGAGGAAAAATGTGCTCAAGTGATTATCGGAACTTACAGTAGTCAAAAGGCTTATAAGGCTACATTTTCAACTGGGAATGTCTATCAGGCAAGTTTAGATTTTTTGCATTCTTTGGCTGCTAAATTTCAAACACAGCCAGAGTATGTCGAGAGTTCTCAAAAATCTCAAGAAGCATTTGCTAAGTTGTCAAAACTCTTTGAAGCTAAGCACGACTTTACAACATCAGATATCACCTTAACGCAAGATGATAAGAAACATTATGCTATCTGGGATGTTATTAATCAAAAAGAAGAAGTTGAGCATGTGGCAAAGGCTATTCGTCATAAACTTCACCAAGGCTATCGCTATAAAGATATTTTGGTGCTTTTGGGTGATGTGGATAGCTATCGTCTGCAAATCGGCAAAATTTTTGATAAATATGAAATTCCCTATTATTTTGGAAAAGCAGAGTCGATGAGCGATCATCCTTTGGTGCATTTTATTGATTCCTTGGAGCGCGTGAAACGTTATCGTTTTCGTATGGAAGATGTGGCTAATCTTTTGAAAACAGGACTTTATGGTTCCTTCACTCAAGATGATTTAGACCTTTTTGAGCAATATCTGATTTACGCTGATATTAAAGGACAAAGTAAATTTGGCAAGGAGTTCACGATTGCTTACAAGGGTGAAGAACACTTAGCTTATATTAATTGCATGCGCGAGCAAATCATAGCGCCTTTGCTAAGTTTATTTAAGGCACAAAAGCAGTTTGGCTCAAGCCTGCTTGAAAAATTGATGACTTTCTTGGGTGCTATTTCTTTGCCTGAGAATTTAGAGCGTATGGTAGCTACCTTCTCAGAAAATGACCAGGAAAAGCACGAGCAAGTTTGGCGAACATTTACTGGCATTCTCGAGCAATTTCAAACGATTTTTGGACAAGAAAAATTGTCTTTGGATGAATTTTTAGCTCTTTTAAGAAGTGGTATGTTGGCTGCCCAGTACCGCGTAGTGCCAGCAAGTGTTGATGTGGTTTCTGTAAAATCTTATGATTTGGTTGAGCCACATACCAATAAATTTGTCTTTGCACTTGGCATGACGCAGTCGCATTTCCCAAAGATTGCGCAAAATCGTAGCTTGATTTCAGATGAAGAACGTGCCAAGGTTAATGAGACAACAGCTGACAATCAACGTTTTGATATGATTAGTCGTGAAAATATTAAGAAAAATCATTTTGCTGCTTTGTCATTGTTTAATTCAGCGACGGAAGAATTGGTGCTCAGTTTGCCACAAATTGCTAACGAGTCAGAAGATAAGGAATCTTCTTATCTTGCGGAATTAGCTAGCTTTGGTGTGCCTGTTTTGGTTAAGGGACGAAATCGTTTGTCGACAGATGCTGAAGACATTGGGAATTATAAAGCGCTCTTATCTCGTGTGATTGAGGTTAATCGCTTAGCTATTGAAGAAGAACGCGAGCTTAGCAAAGAAGAGCAGACCTTCTGGTCAGTAGCTGTACGTTATCTTCGTAAAAAACTGGTAAATGACGGTATTGAATTGCCACTTATTAAGGACAATATGCAGACCAAGCCAGTTTCTGATGAAGTGATTGAGACGCGTTTTCCAAGTGATGAGCCGATTAATTTATCTTCATCAGCGGTGACAACTTTCTATAACAATCAGTACAAATATTTCTTACAGTATGTGCTTGGTTTACAAGAGGTTGAAACCATTCACCCTGATGCTAGAAATCACGGAACATACCTTCATCGTGTCTTTGAATTGGTCATGAAAGATGCTTCTAACCAGCCGTTTGACAATAAATTAGATCGAGCTATTCAAACAACCAACGCCGAAGATGCTTTCAAATTTATCTACGAAGAAGACGAGGAAAGCCGCTACTCATTGACAGTCTTAGAAGATATTGCTAGAAGCACGGCAACCATTTTACGTCAGGATACTCAGATCCAGGTGGAAAATGAAGAAGAACCTTTTGAATTAATGCTTGCCAATGCAGTTCGTATTCGAGGCATTATTGACCGTGTGGATCGTTTGTCAGATGGAAGTCTTGGGGTGGTTGATTACAAATCAAGTAACAATACCTTTGATATTCAAAAATTCTACAATGGTCTTAATCCGCAATTGGTGACTTATATGCAAGCACTTCGCGATAAAAAAATTAAAAGTGAATCAGATAAGATTTTTGGAGCCATGTACCTTCACATGCAAGAGCCAAAAGTAGATTTGTCATCGGTAACTACTACAGAGAAAATTTTGGAGAATTTGTCTAAAGAACTTCGCTATCGTGGCTTGTTCTTAGAAGATGAAAAAGGCTATTTATCAAATGGAAATTATCATCTTAATGATTCTGTTTACACGCAAGAAGAGTTAGATATTTTACTAGCTTATAATCAAAAATTATTCCTTCAAGCAGCTGAGCAAATTAAACAAGGATACTTTTTGATTAATCCTTACAGTGAGGATGGTAAGACGGTTAAGGGTGACCAATTAAAAGCTATCACACGCTTTGAAGCGGACCGCCACATGCCATACGCACGCAAGTGGTTTAAATTACCAAGAAAAGATAGACGTCAAGGCTTTTTGAGCCTGATGCAAGAAGAGGAGGAAAAAGATGACCTTTAAACCATTTTTAACGGCTGAAGCGATTTCTTCTCTACAGCAAAAAGAGGCGCAGTCATCAAAAGCGCAAAAACGAACACCTGAACAAATTGAAGCCATTTATAGCTATGGCAACAATATTTTGGTATCAGCGTCGGCTGGTTCTGGGAAAACTTTCGTCATGGTTGAGCGCATTATTGATAAAATTTTGCGTGGGATTGCTGTTGACCAGCTCTTTATTTCGACCTTTACAGTTAAAGCAGCGGGAGAATTAAAAGAACGTCTTGAGAAAAAAATCAGCCAAGCTTTGCAACAAGCGACGCATAATGATTTAAAAACCTATCTTAATGAGCAGCTGCTAGCTCTGCAGACTGCTGATATTGGAACCATGGATGCCTTTACGCAAAAGTTGGTTAACCAATACGGCTACACATTAGGAATTTCACCGACTTTTCGCATTATGACGGATAAGAGCGAACAAGATCTTGTCAAGAATGACGTTTTTGCAGATCTTTTTGCAGATTACATGACGGGGCAAAATCAAGACATTTTCCGCAAATTAGTTCGTAATTTTTCTGGCAATCGTAAAGATACCACAGCTTTTAGAGGAATTGTTTACAAAATCTATGATTTCAGTCAAGCAACGGATAATCCTAAGAAATGGCTGGCTGAGGTTTTCTTGAAAGGTGCTAGAACCTATACTGATTTTTCCGCCATTCCCGACCAAGAAGTTGTGGATTTTCTAGCTTGCATGCATGAGACAGCTAATCAATTACAAGATGTGACGGATTTAGAAGATTATAAGCAAAAAACAGCTAAGGGGACGCCTACAGCGGCTTATAAAAAGCATTTGAACATGATTGAGCATTTGCATGAGTGGGCTTTGCATTTTGAGACGCTTTACGGTCGTGATGGACTTGGTCGTTTGGCGACAGATGTGGCTGACTTGATTCCATCTAGTCCAGCTGTGACAGTTGCAGGGGTAAAATATCCAATTTTCAAGACTCTCCAAGGTCGTTTGGCTGGTCTGAAACACTTAGAAACTATCTTCAAATACCAATCGGAAAGTCTACCTTTGTTAGAACTTTTACAAGCGTTTATGCAGGATTTTTCTGAACAATATTTGCAAGCTAAAATCCAAGAAAATGCTTTTGAGTTTTCGGATATCGCTCATTTTGCTATCCAGATTTTGGAAGAAAATCCAGATATTCGTGAGCTCTACCAAGATAAATACCACGAAGTCATGGTCGATGAGTACCAAGATAACAATCACACGCAAGAACGCATGCTTGAATTATTGTCAAATGGTCATAATCGATTCATGGTGGGAGATATCAAGCAATCTATCTATCGTTTTCGTCAGGCTGATCCGCAGATTTTTAACCAAAAATTCAAGGATTTTCAAGAGCATCCAGAACATGGAAAATTAATTCTGCTAAAAGAAAACTTCCGTAGTCAGTCAGAAGTCTTGGATACGACAAATAGTGTCTTTACGCATTTGATGGACGAGTCTGTTGGGGAAATTTTGTATGATGGCATGCACCAGTTAGTAGCAGGCAGTCCCGCACAAAAAGAAGCTCATCCAGAAAATAAAACACAAGTCCTTATTTACGATACTGATGATGGTGGTGAACTTGCAAGTAGTCCAGAAGAGGAGCAAATCAATCCAAACGAGGTTAAGCTGGTAGCTAAAGAAATTATTCGCCTGCATAACGAAGGAGGTGTTGCCTTTGAAGACATCACGTTGCTAGTTTCATCACGTACGCGTAATGATGGTATTTTGCAGACTTTTGAACATTATGGTATTCCTTTGGTGACGGATGGCGGTGAGCAAAATTACCTAAAATCTGTTGAAGTTATGGTGATGCTAGATACCCTTCGAGCTCTGGATAATCCGCTTAATGATTATGCTTTGGTAGCTCTGATGCGTTCACCAATGTTTTCTTTTAACGAAGATGATCTTGCTCGTCTTGCTCTTCAAACAAGCGAGGATGAGACCAGAGCCAATCTTTACCAAAAACTAGAACATGCTTTGGCTAATCAAGGTCAGCATGCAGAATTGGTCACACCAGTTTTACGTGAAAAATTAAAAGATTTTATGACTTGCTTTAGCAAGTGGCGTGATTTTGCCAAATGGCATTCGCTTTATGATTTGATTTGGAAGATTTACAATGAGCGCTTTTATTATGATTACGTGGGCAATCTCCCCCGTGCCGAGCAGCGCCAAGCCAATCTTTACGCCCTTGCCCTTCGCGCTAATAATTTTGAAAAGACTGGCTTTAAAGGCTTATCACGCTTTATTCGCATGATTGATCGCGTCTTAGAAAGTGAAAATGATTTGGCTGACGTTGAAGTGGCCCTTCCAAAACATGCTGTGAATTTGATGACTATCCATAAGAGTAAAGGACTTGAATTCAAGTATGTCTTTATTTTGAACATTGATAAGAAATTCAGTATTCAAGACATGATGTCACCCTTGATTTTGTCACGTCAAAATGGAGCTGGTATCAAATATTTGGCTGACATGCGAGAAGAGTTAGATACGGATGTTTTTCCAACCGTTAAAGTCAGCATGGACACTTTGCCTTATCAGCTTAATAAACGTGAACTGCGCCTAGCAACCTTGTCTGAACAAATGCGTTTGTTCTATGTTGCCATGACCCGTGCTGAGAAGAAATTGTATTTAGTCGGAAAAGCAAGTTCTGAAAAATTGGTTGATAAATACAGCGGTAAGTCAGAAAATAATCATCTTCCAGTTGCAGAACGTGAAGCTTTCATGACTTTCCAAGATTGGATGTTGGCCATTCATGAAGCTTATAAGGACTTACCATTTAAGGTTGAATTTGTCACAGATGAAGATCTGACAGAAGAGAAAATCGGGCAGATTGAAGTCAAATCAGCTATTAAACCTGATGATTTGTCAAATAACCGCCAGTCAGAAAATATTGCAGAAGCTTTGGAGAGACTTGAGGCAGTTGCAGAGTTGAATACCAAATATCAATCAGCCATTAACCTGCCAAGCTTAAGAACACCTAGTCAGGTTAAGAAACTGTATGAGCTTGTTATGGATACTGATGGTGTTGATGTGATGGCTAAGAAGGACCAAGTAAAACCAAGCTTTGCCTTACCTGATTTTTCGAAAAAAGCCAAGGTTGAAGCGACAGCGATTGGTTCTGCCATGCACGAGCTCATGCAGCGCATTTCCTTGTCTCAAAAAGTGACACTAGAGGATATTTCAAAAGCTCTAACACAAGTGTCTGCTAAAGATGAAGTTAAAGCGCGCATTCATCTAGAAAATGTTTTGGATTTCTTTGAAAATTCAGCTCTTGGACAATTGATTCAGCAAAATACTGACAAAATCTACCGCGAAGCCCCATTTGCCATGCTCAAACAAGACCCTGAGAGTCAAGAAAACTTTGTTGTGCGTGGAATTGTCGATGGTTACCTGCTACTAGAGGACCGTATTGTTCTCTTTGATTACAAGACGGACAAATACACCAATAGCGAGGAAATTAAAAACCGCTATCAAGGTCAAATGGCTCTTTACGCCGAAGCCCTCAGCAAATCTTACCAGAACAAACCTGTTGATAAATACCTGATTTTACTTGGTGGTGAGCGCCTACAAGTGCTTTCTCTTTAACCATAGAAAAAAGCGACCAATTGGTCGCTTTTTGGTTTGGTAATGGAAACTGATTAGCCCCAGAATTGTGTCGCAATGTCTTGTCCTTGTTTAATTTTTGCCCATTGTTGTGGAATGCTCAATTCATTTCCAGAATCACATGAAGCAAAACCGCATTGGTGTGAGAGGTAAAGGCGGTCTTTTGGCAAGATTTGGCTAGCTTCTTCAAGCATTTTAAGCGCACGTTCTTCATCGTCAAGATCAGTTGTTTTACTTGAAAGAAGTCCAAGAACGACTTCAGCATCTGAGTCTTTCAAGCTTTCAAGAGCTTTAAGGTCACCAGCCACTTCGCTATCCCATTCAAGGAAGAAACGGTCATAGTGTTGATCTTTCAAGAATTTTGTTGCGATAGCTTCGTAAGTACCACCAGCAGCAGAACGACTTTCGTAGTTACCACGGCAGTTGTGAGTCCAAACTTGCAAACCAAGCTCATGACCGTAGTCCGCAACATCGTTATTTACTGCGATGAATTCATCAGCAAGATTGGCAAGAGCGTTGTTTCCTTGAGCAAAGAAACCAGCTGGGTTTGTTTCATCGAAAAGTTCCCAGAGGCAGTCGTCAAATTGAATGATTTCTCCGCCAGCTTCTTTGTATTCTTTCAAGAATTCTTTATAGGCATTTGTAAGACCAGCTTTTAGTTCTTCTTTAGTTTTGTAAACTTGGTCTTCGCCAACTAATTGATTAAAGACTGTGAATTCTGTGTAGGCGTGAGCAGGTCCCCAGATTGTTAGTTTTGTGTCAGTTTCACCAGCTTCTTCTTTAAGAAGTTTGTAAATATCTAGAAAGTGGTGATTTTTGCCAGAAAGTGGTTCTGTGATACGGATACCAATATCCTTACGTGTTTCAAAATGACCGCCATCATGGTCTTGGAAAGTGTATCCGTGGTCAGCGATGTAACGTTCAATACCTTTTAAGCCCCAAACGAAATCAAGGTGCCACATAGATTTTGAGTATTCGCCGTCAGTTAGGACATCGATACCTGCCGCTTTTTCTTCAGCGATAACTTTTCTGATATCAGCTGTTTCTGTTTCTTTGTAGCCTTCGAATGCATCGTAGAAAGGATATTTGATATCATCACGATGCTCGATTGCGATTTTGTATTCGCGTAAATCTGCTGGTCGTAAAAGTGAACCAACTAGTTGAAATCTTGATTTAGCCATTTTCTATACCTCGTTTATTTTTTTGTGATTCCTATTTTAGCTGAGCTTTTCAGTTTTGAAAAATAGTTATTTATATGGGATAATGTATAGTTATAAACTATAACTGAAAAAATATGTTTTTCTATAAAAATGACAGAAAATTTGGTAAAATAATAAAAGACTGACAATTTTTATAGGAGATTTATGATGGATATTTGGGAGAAACTGTACGAAGCGGCAAAAAATGACTATAATCCACATTATGTGACGCCTTTTATTTATTCAAATCATGTTGTTGCAGCAATTGAAGCAGAAGATGGACAGATTTTCACAGGCTACTGTTTTGAAGCTACGTCTGGTGTATTTCATCTTTGTGCGGAACGAGCTGCATCATTTAATATGTTCCAGCAATCTGGTCAAACGACTATAAAGCGTATCATTGCCTTTCGTGATAAAGCGCCAAATGGTGGTGGTTCAGGTATGCCTTGTGGTGCCTGCCGTGAATTTTTGATGCAATTGTCACCTAAAAATAAAGATTTGGAATTTATGATTGACTATGACAAGCGTGAAACCATTACACTTGGTGAGTTGATGCCAAATTGGTGGGGAGAAGAGCGCATGGCAGCTGGTATTGAGGATTTAGATTAGTCACAAGTAAAGATAAACGAGGTAGAGGATGCGAGATAATCATTTACACACACATTTTTCATATGATTCAGAGACTCAGTTTGAAGATTATTTAACTCATTATGATGGTAATATTGTGACAACAGAGCACTATGATTTGTCAAATCCTTATACTAAGCAAGATAATGTGCCGGATTATGACGCTTATTCGCGTGAAATAGCTGAGCTTAATCGAAAATATGGCAATCGTATCAAAAAAGGAATTGAAATTGGCTATTATGAGCCACGTGAAGATGATATTATTGCTTATTTAGCAGATAAGAACTATGACTTAAAATTGTTATCAGTTCACCACAATGGCATCAATGATTATTTGGATGATGAAGTGGCTAGCATGGACAAGGATGTGGTCATTCAAGATTATTTGGATAGGCTTGAGCACGCGATTGGGCGCGTGGATGCGGATGTTTTAGCACATTTTGATTATGGCTTTCGAATTTTTGATATGATAGTCGAGGATTTAAAAGTTTATGAACCTCAATTAAAGCGTATCTTCCAAAAAATGATTGACCATGATTTAGCTTTTGAGTTAAATAGTAAATCCATGTATTTGTATCATAATGAGGACTTGTATCGTTATGCCTTGGGCTTGGTCAAGGAATTGGGCGGGCATAAGTATTCGATCGGCTCAGACGGGCATCGTTTGGAACATTTTCGCCTGTATTTTGATAAGATCCAACAGTTGCTAGAGGAATTTGGCATTAAGGAATGGGAAATTTTGTAAGTAAGACAAAAAAAGAACTACAAGCAGATGCTTGTAGTTCTTTTAAACTTGTCTGATTAGTGAGAGACACGTTTACGAGCGGCTTTTTTACGATTTTCTTCGATGAAAGCAGCTTTTTCTTCTTCTGGGTCAATGATATTTTTCTTGACAGCGTAAACAGCTCCAGCAACAGTTGCTGCAGTTGCTAAAACACCTGTCGCAATCCCTTTAGCAAAAGCAAATCTTTTAGCCATAATCTAATTCCTCCTTTTTTATAAGGACGGTAGTCACAACACATCACTGATTGCTAAAATCAAGTCGTTATTAGTAACTGGCGATTGTTCCTTGTCCCGTCACCATATGTTATAATAATAGTAACTAAAATTAGTGTAGAATTCAAGTAAAAACGTTTCTTTTATCAGGATATGTGTTAGGACGGATGGATAAGTAAAAATGGGTTTAGATAAGGTAAAAATCATAGCAGTTGTTGGTCCAACAGCAGTGGGAAAAACCGCTTTAGGGATTGAATTAGCAAAGCGATTTAACGGTGAAATCATTAGTGGGGATAGCCAGCAGGTGTATCGTCATTTGGATATTGGGACGGCTAAGGCGACTCTTGAGGAGCAGGCTGAGGCACCGCATCATCTCATTGATGTGCGTGAGGTGGATGAGGCTTATTCGGCCTATGATTTTGTCAAGGAAGCCAGTGCGGCGATTGAGGATATTACTAGCCGTGGCAAGTTGCCTATTATCGTTGGCGGGACGGGCTTGTATTTGCAAAGTCTGCTGGAAGGCTATCATCTAGGCGGTCAGGTCAATCAAGAGGAGGTGCTGGCTTATCGTCAGGAGCTGGAGCAGTTGGCGGATGCTGTTTTATTTGACAAAATAGCAGAGCAGGGCATTGAGATTCCTGAGTTAAACCGCCGCCGTGCCATTCGTGCCTTGGAATTAGCGACATTTGGGCAAGATTTGGAAAACAAGGAAACTCCCTACGATGCTTTGTTGATTGGCTTAAACGATGACCGTCAGGTGCTTTACGAACGCATTAATCACCGTGTGGATGTCATGGTTGAAAAGGGGCTTTTGGATGAGGCAAAATGGCTTTATGACAATCACCGTGATGTGCAGGCGGCGCGTGCTATTGGTTACAAGGAACTTTTTCCTTACTTCGCAGGTCAAGCTTCGTTGGAGGAGAGCGTTGACAAACTCAAACAAAACACTCGCCGTTTCGCCAAACGACAATTAACGTGGTTCCGAAATCGCATGGCCGTTTCTTTTTACATGGTATCAGAAAGTGATGTTAAAAAGCAGATAAATAAGGCTGTTCAGGATTTTTTAGCAAACTAACTAGCCTAAGGCAAGTAGCACCTTCAAGGTGCTTTTTCTAATGCTTTTGCTGATAGCCTAACGGTGCTTTGTACCGTCATTTTTGATTTTATGATATAATGATATTTACGAGTTAATCAAGTAAAGGGGTGAGTACAAGATGATTGAAACAAGCAAGCACCAAGAACGAGTGATTTTGCTAGGAGTTGAGTTGCCTGACACAGAAAACTTTGAAATGTCAATGGAAGAATTGGCGTCACTCGCTGAAACAGCAGGTGCTGAGGTGGTCTCATCTTATCGTCAAAAACGTGAGAAATATGATAGCAAATCTTTGATTGGTTCAGGGAAATTAGCTGAAATCAAAGCGATTGTTGACGCTGATGAGATCGATACTGTGATTGTCAACGACCGCTTAACGCCACGTCAAAATGTTAATTTGGAAGCAGAACTTGGCGTTAAAGTTATTGACCGCATGCAGTTGATTCTAGATATTTTTGCCATGCGTGCCCGTAGTCACGAAGGTAAATTGCAAGTTCATCTGGCTCAACTCAAATACATGTTGCCACGTCTTGTTGGTCAGGGGGTTATGCTTAGCCGACAAGCAGGTGGAATTGGTAGTCGTGGACCTGGTGAAAGTCAGTTAGAGCTTAACCGTCGTTCGATTCGCAATCAAATTTCAGATATTGAACGTCAACTGAAAATCGTTGAGAAGAATCGTGAAACTGGTCGAGAAAAACGCACTGAGTCACAAGTCTTTAAAATTGGTTTGATTGGTTACACAAATGCTGGTAAATCAACGATTATGAACGTTTTGACAAATGATAAGCAGTACGAAGCCGATGAATTGTTTGCGACTTTGGATGCGACGACAAAGCAAATTTATTTGCAAAATCAATTTCAAGTGACTCTCACGGACACGGTTGGATTTATTCAAAATTTACCGACAGAATTGGTGGCAGCCTTTAAGTCAACCTTGGAAGAGAGCCGTCATGTTGATTTGCTGCTACACGTGATTGATGCCAGTGACCCAAATCATGAAGAACATGAAAAAGTGGTCCTGGATTTGCTGAAAGACTTGGATATGCAGGACATTCCTCGCTTAGCCGTTTACAACAAAATGGACCGCGCTGAAAATTTGGTGGCTACGGCTTTTCCAAATGTTCGCCTATCTGCGCGTGATAAGGGTGCCAAATCTCTCTTGCGTCGTTTGATACTTAATGAAGTTCGTGACCTTTTTGAACCGTTTAGCATTCGGGTGCATCAAAGTCAGGCTTACAAACTGTATGACTTAAATAAAATTGCGCTGCTTGATCGTTATGATTTTGCAGAAGAATACGAAACCATCACTGGTTACATTAATCCAAAAAATAAATGGAGACTAGAAGAATTCTATGACTGATTATATCAATTTAGCCTTAACCTACGGCGGTTTTACGTCACTAGATAAGGTTTATTTGCAAAATACCTTGGAGCCATTGACAGATGCGCAAAAGTTGAATTTTATCACCCCACCGCCAAGTGTTATCAATGCTTATTTTGCAGAAATGTATCAAAAACAATCTCCAAAGGCAGCAACGGATTACTATTTTGATTTGTCAAAAGCCTTGCATTTGTTTAATAGCGAGCCTTCTTTTGACGAGCACAAGCCCTTTATTCGCTTGAATTTATCAGGAAAATCGTACGGATTTACTTACGAAAACGATCAAGAAATTGCACGAGTATTTTCTGAAAAGCAGGAGCCTGTATCGTTAGAAGTCTTATTTGAATTGGCACAGGTTTTCCCACAATACAAGGTCTATGTCACAGACAATCATATAAAAATGGCAGACATGACGTTTGATGAAGAGGTTCTTGAAGACCTCACGCCACAAGACAGTCTGCTCAGCCATGTTTCAAAGCTAAAAGGAAACGTGGTGAAACTAAAAAGTTTCAATCGCGATGAACTCGCAGAATTACTAACTGGCTACAAGGGGCAAGTTTATTACACCTTTGACCAGCGAGAATTTATCGCTTATGTAAAAGTACAGTAGGAAAGGACAAAACTTCGGTTTTATCGGTAACATATGGAATTACAATTTTTGGGAACAGGAGCAGGTCAGCCTTCAAAGTCACGCAATGTGTCGAGTTTGGTTTTGAAATTGCTCGATGAAATCAATGAGGTGTGGATGTTTGACTGCGGTGAGGGTACCCAGCGCCAGATTTTAGAAACAACCATTAAACCTCGCAAAGTTAAACGTATTTTTATCACGCATTTGCATGGGGATCATATTTTTGGTTTGCCTGGTTTCTTAGCGAGCCGTGCCTTTCAAGCTAACGAAGAACAAACAGACCTTGATGTTTATGGGCCAGTTGGCATTCGTTCTTACATTTTGAGTAGTTTGCGTTTGTCAGGTGCCCGCTTGCCTTACCGCATTCATTTTCATGAATTTGACGAAACCAATCTTGGAAAAATCATGGAAACGGATAAATTTGTGGTTTATGCGGAAAAATTGGACCACACGATTTTCTGTATTGGCTACCGTGTGATGCAAAAAGATTTGGAAGGAACCTTGGACGCTGAAGCCTTGAAGGCTGCTGGAGTACCGTTTGGACCGCTTTTTGGCAAGGTCAAGAGTGGGCAAGATGTTGTCTTGGAAGATGGTCGCAAGATTATTGCCAAGGATTACATTTCAGCACCTAAAAAAGGAAAAATCATCACCATTTTGGGTGACACGCGTAAAACAGATGCCAGCATTCGCCTTGGTTTGGGAGCAGATATTTTGGTACACGAATCAACCTACGGCACCAAAGACGAGCCTTTGGCACGCAAGCACGGACATTCAACCAATATGCAGGCAGCCCAAATTGCCAAAGCTGCTTCAGCTAAGAAATTGCTGTTGAACCATATCAGTGCGCGATTCTTGGGACGCGAGTGCCGTCAATTGGAAAAAGATGCGCAAACGATTTTTGAAAACACACATATGGTCAAGGATTTAGAAGAAGTTAGCCTATGAGAATCATCGCCATTACAGGAGCAAGCGGAGGTGTAGCGCAAGCCATCATCAATCAGCTACCGAGTGAGGATTATGTCATTGCCTTGGGGCGTGATAAGGCGACATTAGAAAGCCTTTATGGCAAGCGTCCCCACACTACTTGTTGGTCGCTGGATCTGTCAAATGATGCTGAGATTGCTGCTATTGTTGAGCGGATGTATGATTTGCACGGTCGGATTGATGTCTTTATTAACAACGCTGGTTACGGGAATTTCAATGCTTTTGATGCCTATACCACTGCGGATATTCGTGCCATGTTTGAGGTCAATACCTTTGCCACAATGACTTTTTCACGACTGGTTGGGAAGCGCATGAAAGCTGCTAAACGAGGGCATATCATCACTATTGCCAGCATGGCAGGCTTGATGGCATCGGCTAAATCGTCGGTGTATTCAGCCACAAAATTTGCTGTGATTGGTTTTTCAAATGCTCTACGTTTGGAATTAGCTGATAGCAATGTTTATGTGACAACGATTAATCCTGGACCGATCGCAACAAGCTTTTTTGACAAGGCAGATCCATCTGGAGAATACTTAAAGAGTGTTGGACGTTTTGTTTTGCAACCAGAAGAAGTTGCTAGACGTACGGTTGCCATTTTAGGTAAGAACAAGCGTGAAGTGAACATGCCTTGGTTAATAGCTGCAGCACACAAATTCTATACTCTTTTCCCAAAGATTGCTGATTTTTTAGCACGCAAAGTTTTTAATTATAAATAACCTCCTTTCAATTCTACATAAGAAGTGAGAAGTGAATGATAACAAGTAAATACAATTGGAAAAATATTGAAAAAGAGCCAGATGATGGCTTTTTTGAAGTGACAAAAAAAGAAAATATAACGGCATTAGCCAGCAAAATCCTATACAGTCGTGGCGTTGACAACGACGAAAAACTAGCTCAATTTTTATCGAATGATTTGTCACAACTTCACGATCCATATCTTTTGCACGATATGGACAAGGCAGTTGCCCGCATTCGTCAAGCTATTGAAAATTATGAACAAATCTTGGTTTATGGTGACTATGATGCCGACGGGATGACCAGCGCTAGTATCATGAAAGAAGCGTTGGAAATGCTTGGAGCTGAGGTTCAAGTCTATCTTCCTAACCGATTTGTTGATGGTTATGGACCAAATGAATCGGTTTATAAGTATTTCATCGAGCAACAACAGGTTTCTTTGATTATTACGGTGGATAATGGCGTAGCTGGACATGAAGCTATTAGCTATGCACAAAGTCAAGGAGTAGATGTCATTGTTACTGACCACCATGGCTTACCAGCAGAGCTTCCAGACGCATTTGCCATTGTACATCCAGAGTATCCAGAAGCTGACTATCCTTTTAAATATTTAGCAGGATGTGGTGTAGCCTTCAAAGTGGCTTGTGCCCTATTAGAATCCATCCCAACCGAAATGTTAGACTTGGTTGCTATCGGAACGATTGCCGATATGGTTAGTCTAACAGATGAAAATCGTATCATGGTCAAGGTTGGGCTTGAAATGCTCAAGCAGACCGAACGCATTGGTCTCATAGAGCTTATGAAAGTATCTGATATTGACATGTCAGATGTTAATGAGGAAACTGTTGGGTTTAAAATTGCGCCGCAGCTAAATTCTCTTGGTCGTCTAGATGATCCAAATCGAGCTATTGAATTATTGACTGGTTTTGATGATGAAGAAGCGCTAAGTATTGCGCAAATGATTAATGCCAAGAATGAAGAACGTAAAGAAATTGTTCAAAAAATTTACGATGAAGCCATGGGCATGGTTGATCTTGACAAGCCTGTGCAGGTGTTGGCAAAAGAAGGCTGGCACCCGGGTGTTCTAGGAATTGTCGCTGGTCGTATTTTGGAGCACATTGCTCAGCCAGTTATTGTCTTAAACATTGAAGACGATATGGCAAAAGGCTCTGCAAGAAGTATTGAGGCAATCAATATCTTCCATGCACTTGATGACCACCGTGATTTATTTGAAGCTTTTGGTGGACATGCTGGTGCTGCAGGAATGACCTTGCCAGTTGATAACTTAGAGCAATTATCACAAGTTTTATGTGATTACATTGCTGAAAATGATATTAATTTAGCTCAGAAAAAGACTTTGATCATTGATGAAGTGCTGGACTTGTCAGAAATTGATTTAGACACTGTTAAAAGTCTTGAGAAGATCGCACCTTTTGGGATGGATAATGCTAAGCCAGTCTTTGAAATCAAAGACCTTACCGTTAAACAAGCACGTACCATGGGGCAAAATGGTGCTCACTTGAAATTAAAAATTGCTCAAGGAAGTACGGCGGTTGACCTTGTTGCCTTTAACCAAGGTCATTTGGTACAAGAATTCCAGCAAGCGCAGAACCTGTGCCTTGCCGTTACTTTGTCAATCAACAAATGGAACGGGCAAACCACAGTTCAGTTGATGCTTGAAGACGCGCGTGTTGACGGCGTTCAGTTGATTGATATTCGTTCCAAAAATGCCAGTCTTCCTGAACGTGTTCCTGTTTTGAGTGAAGACACCAGTGCCAGTGAAGTGGTTGTACTAGATATTCCTGATAAGGCTGAAGAACTCAAATCCCTTTTTGTTGGTCGACAATTTGATGCCGTTTACTTTAAAAATCACATTAAACGAGCTTATTATTTGACTGGCTATGGAACTCGTGAACAATTTGCTAAGTTGTATAAAACGATTTATCAATTCCCTGAATTTGATGTTCGTTACAAGCTGAAAGAATTGAGTCATTATCTTAATATTCCTGATATTCTTTTGGTCAAAATGATTCAAATTTTTGATGAATTGGATTTTGTAACCATCACAGATGGAGTAATGGTCGTCAATAAAGGTGCTGAGAAACGCAGCATTTCTGATAGTAAAATTTATCAAGATCTTAAGCAAGAAGTGAAATTTCAAGAGCTCATGGCACTTGGAACGCCACAAGAAATTTATGACTGGTTGATGAACTAGACTAAAAAGTTACGTTGCTTAGCTCAGCGTAGCTTTTTTAGTTTTTTCATAGAAAACGTTTACTTAAAAATTGAAAACTTTTTTAATTGAAAAATTTTTTAATTGGAACTATAATGAGACTACAAAGTTGTAGATGACTTTTAAAGTATTTTTTATAGTTCAAATTGAAAACTTTTTTAATTGAAAAATTTTTTAATTGGAAAATTTTTTAATTGGAACTATAATGAGACTACAAAGTTGTAGATGACTTTTAAAGTATTTTTTAAAGGAGTTTTTTTATGTGTACTGCAATTACTTATACAACTAAAGATAATTACTTTGGTCGAAATCTTGATTTGGACTTTTCTTACAATGAAACGGTAACGATTTGTCCTCGAAATTATCCTTTTTCGTTTAGACACCAAGGAGAAAATAACAGCCATTTTGCCATGATTGGAATGGCAACGGTAGTGGATGATTACCCACTTTATTACGAAGCAGTTAATGAAAAAGGTTTAGGAATGGCAGGTTTGAATTTCCCTGAAAATGCCGACTATAAAGAAGTAGCAGAAGGGAAAGACAACCTTGCATCTTTTGAATTGGTTCCATGGTTCTTATCACAATGCCAATCTGTTGCTGAAGTTAAGAAACTTTGCCAAAATCTTAACGTCACAAATGAAGCATTTAGTGATGATTTTCCACCAAGTCCCTTGCACTGGTTGATTGCAGACCGCAATGAAGCTATTGTGTTGGAATCTGTGGCTAGTGGTCTTAAGGTTTATGATAACCCAACAGGTGTTTTGACAAATAACCCAACTTTTGATAAACAATTATTCAATTTAAACAATTATCGTCACGTTTCTCCAAAAGTTTCTGACAATCTCTTTTCTACAGAAATTACCTTAGACACTTATAGCCGAGGAATGGGAGGCCTTGGTTTGCCTGGTGATTTGTCATCAATGTCACGCTATGTTAAGGCAGCCTTTACTAAATTAAATTCAGTAGCAGAAGATACAGAAGTATCTAGTGTTAACCAGTTCTTCCATATTTTGAAATCCGTTGAACAACAAAAAGGGTTATGTTACGTAGATGAAAGCGGCAAATACGAATACACCATTTACAGTTCATGTATCAACACAGAAAAAGGTATTTATTACTACACAACTTACGATAATTCACAGATTACAGCTGTCGATATGCATAAGGAAAATTTGGATAATAACAAGTTAGTTACTTATCCATTGATTAAAGATTGGCAAGTGAATTATCAAAATTAAGGTCTTGAAAATTTATTACCTAAATCCCCTTCTTTTTTCGAAAAATATGCTATAATAAAATGTAAAACATTTTTTGGCAAAAAGCCCATAGAAAGAAGAAAATGGATTTAAGAAATTATATTGCTTCAATTGAAAATTACCCAGAAGAAGGGATTACTTTTCGTGACATTTCGCCTCTAATGGCAGATGGAAATGCGTACAGCTACGCCATCCGTGAAATTGTTCAATACGCAACAGACAAGAAAATCGATATGATTGTTGGGCCTGAGGCGCGTGGTTTTATCGTTGGTTGCCCAGTTGCTTTTGAACTTGGTATTGGTTTTGCGCCAGTACGTAAACCAGGTAAATTGCCTCGCGAAGTAATTTCAGCAGATTACGAAAAAGAATACGGAGTGGATACTTTATGTATGCACGCAGATGCCATCAAACCAGGTCAACGTGTTCTTATCGTGGATGACCTCCTTGCAACAGGTGGTACCGTTAAAGCGACCATTGAAATGGTTGAACGCCTTGGTGGCGTAGTTGCTGGTTGTGCCTTCTTGATTGAATTGGATGGTCTTAATGGTCGTAAAGCTATTGAAGGTTACGATACCAAAGTCTTGATGAACTTCCCAGGTTAATTATAGTTATTAGTTATAACTACATAAAGAATTTATATAATTGAAAACTATATCTCCATGTTTTATAATATGATTTAACATATTATAGAATGGAGATATTTTCATGCCAATAAAACTTGATCGCGAACTACCTGTATTAGACATTTTGCGCAAAGAGAATGTCTTTATTATGGACAATAAACGGGCAAATCACCAAGATATCCGCCCCATTCGTTTTTTGATTGTCAATTTAATGCCGACAAAGGAAACTACCGAGTTGCAATTATTGCGTTTATTGGCTAATACTCCCTTGCAAATCAATATTGACTTTTTGTATATGCGCAGCCATCATTCCAAAAACACAGCCAAAAGTCATCTCGAAACCTTTTACAAGACCTTTGAGGATGTGAAGGACAATTATTATGATGGCTTGATTGTGACGGGCGCCCCTGTTGAAACCCTTCGATATGAAGAGGTGGATTATTGGGAGGAGTTGTGTCAGATATTTGATTGGGCTAAAAGTCATGTGTACTCGACCTTACACCTGTGTTGGGGCGCGCAAGCAGGCTTGTATTACAAATACGGCATTCCTAAGGCACCGCTTCCACAGAAATTGTCAGGTATTTTTGCTCAGACGATTGAAGCACCGTCAAATCCTTTGGTGCGTGGCTTTGATGATGTGTTTATGGCACCCCATTCACGCCATACAGAAGTGACGCGTGCGGCGATTGAGCAGGTGGAACACCTTGAGATCGTTGCTTCAGGGAAAGAAGTCGGCGTTTCCATTGTGGCCAGTAAAGATTTGCGGGAAGTTTACAGTTTTGGGCATTTGGAGTATGATAGAGGTACTCTTGATTGGGAATACCAGCGTGATGTCAAAGCTGGAAAAGAACCCCACTTGCCGGCGCATTATTATATCAATGATGACCCTAGTCAAGCCATACCAATGCAGTGGAATTTAGCCGCAACGACTTTCTTTAGCAACTGGATTAACTATGCCGTTTACCAAGAAACCCCTTATTTATTAGAACAGTTGGGAGAATCTGCAGGTATTTAGGGCGATAAAGCCAAATAAACAATAAAGGAGATTCTCTTTTTAGAGATAGTGTCATGAGTTTTTTAGACAATTTTAAATCGGGCAATTTGGTTTTGCCAAGTGCTCTGCTATTTCATTATAAGGATATTTTTAAAAGCGCCGATGATTTTGTGATTTGGCAATTTATTTATTTGCAAAACACTACAAAAATGGAGGATTTGGCGCCTAGTCAGATAGCTGCTGCCTTAAATAAAACCGTGGCTGAGGTCAATAGTACCATTTCAGATTTGACGGCTCAGGGGCTTTTGGATATGAAAACCATTGAGCTGGGCAATGAGATTGAAGTGCTTTTTGATGCTAGCCCCGTTTTAGCCCGCTTGGATCAATTGCAAGATCAAGCTAATACAACCCCAGAAAAGCAAGCTTCTGACAATCCGATCAAAACCTTGGTTGAGGATTTTGAGCGCGAATTGGGTCGGATGCTTAGCCCCTTTGAATTGGAGGATTTGCAGCAAACCATTCGTGAGGACCAAGTGGATCCTGATTTGGTTCGGGAAGCCTTGCGTGAAGCGGTTTTCAATGGTAAAACCAACTGGAGATACATTACGGCTATTTTGCGTAATTGGCGCCGTGAGGGCATTACCACTGTGCGTCAAGTTGAGGAAAATCGCAAGGAGCGTGAAGGTGGCAAAACCAACAAAGTATTCGTATCAGATGACTTTTTGTCAGCAATGGATTTATGGAGTGACTCATGAGATTAGGTAGAGAACGTTTGCGCAAGGTCTTGGTCATTATTGGTGAGATGTATCCTGATGCACACTGTGAATTAGACTATCAAACCCCTTTTCAATTATTGGTGGCTGTGATTTTATCAGCACAGACAACAGATAAATCGGTCAATAAGGTAACCCCTCAGTTGTGGCAACATTACCCCACTATCGCGGATTTGGCTGCGGCAAATGTGGTCGATGTTGAAAATGATTTGAGAACGATTGGGCTCTATAAAAACAAGGCTCGTAATATTGTAAAAACGGCGCGAGCTGTTTTGCAGGATTTTGACGGCGTGGTACCTAAGACGCACAAGGAACTAGAAAGCCTGCCAGGAGTGGGGCGCAAGACTGCCAATGTTGTTTTGGCAGAGATTTACAAAGTGCCTTCCATTGCCGTAGATACCCATGTTTCTCGTGTTGCTAAGCGCCTTAATATCTCAGCACAAGACGCGAGTGTAACTGAAATTGAGCATGATTTGATGAAGAAAATTCCTAAAAGGGATTGGATTGTGACACATCATCGCTTGATTTTCTTTGGGCGTTACTTTTGCCTAGCCAAAAATCCTAAGTGTGCGATTTGCCCAGTCCAAAGTTACTGCAAATACTACAAGGATCATGTTAAAAATACCAAGTAAAAAGCTGATATTCAGCTTTTTTATATTGCCATCGCTTTTTGTAAGCCGGGTGCCTTTTTGATATAATAATGTGGTGAATGAAGATTTAGAAGGAAGACTTATGCAGACAGTATTATCACAACGTTTGGCGGCTGTGGCAGAATTTGTACCGCAGGGCGCACGTTTATTAGATGTGGGAAGTGACCATGCCTACTTGCCCATTGCTTTGATTGAAGACAATACCATTTCCTTTGCTCTTGCTGGTGAAGTGGTCAAGGGACCTTATGAATCAGCCCTTCATAATGTGGCTAACGCTGGCTTGAATGACAAGATAGCTGTTCGTTTGGCCAATGGTTTGGCAGCATTTGAGCCAGAAGATAAGGTGGATGTTATTACGATTTGTGGCATGGGTGGTGGCCTGATTGCGGAGATTTTAGCAGCAGGAAAAGCAAAATTAGCTAGCGTTGAACGCTTGATTTTACAACCCAATAACCGTGAAGATGAATTGCGTGCCTGGTTGATGACCAATGGATTTAAATTGGTTGCTGAACACATCATGACCGAAAACGATAAGTATTACGAAATTATGGTAGTCGAACACGGTCACATGCATTTATCAGCCGAAGATTTGCGCTTTGGACCATTTCTTATGCAAGCCAAATCGCCTGTTTTTTGTGCTCGCTGGGAACGTGAACTGGCCAAACTGGAACTGGCTTTGTCTCATATTCCTGAAAATCGTGTGGCTGACCGCACTGCTATGATTCAAAAAATAGATGCCATTAAGGAGGTTATCCATGAAAGCAAGTGATCTTATTGCCCGTTACGAAGCCTATTGCCCGCAAGCATTATCTATGGAGGGTGACATTTCAGGCTTGCAAATAGGGACCTTGGACAAGGATATCAACCGCGTGATGGTAGCTCTCGATGTCCGTGAAACAACAGTTGCGGAAGCTATTGCTAAAAATGTGGATTTGATCATTGTCAAACACGCTCCTATTTTTAAACCACTTAAAGATTTGGTGGCAACAGCTCAAAACCAGATTTACTTGGATTTAATCAAACACGACATCGCTGTTTACGTCAGTCATACCAATATTGATATTGTGCCAGATGGATTAAATGATTGGTTTTGCGAACGTTTGGGGATTACAAATACAGAAATATTGATTCCGACCAAAGACGGGTATGGTATCGGGCGCATTGGCACGATTAAAGAGCAGGCTTTTTCAGATTTTGCCTTGACTGTGAAGGAGGCCTTTCACTTGGATAGTGTGCGTTTGGTGGCTTATGGCAATCAGGACCAGCTGATTAACCGTGTGGCTGTTTGCGGTGGCAGTGGTCAAAGTTTTTACCACGATGCTTTAGCCAAAGGGGCACAAGTTTACATCACAGGCGATATTTATTATCACACTGCACAAGAAATGATTACCAATGGTTTGATGGCTATTGACCCAGGTCACCACATCGAAGTGTTATTTATTGAAAAAGTCATCGAAAAATGCGAAACTTGGAAAGCTGAGCAAGACTGGGATGTCACATTTATCGCCAGTCAAGCCCCAACGAATCCGTTTTACCATTTGTAAATGTGAAGGACAAGTAAGGTAAATCCAGTGTAAAATCTAGAAACTTAGTGACGGCATTTGAAAAAAATGATAGAATAGGATTGAATAATTAATGTAAGAGGGAGACCTAGTATGAAAGGTATTATTCTAGCAGGAGGTTCAGGGACTCGTTTGTACCCTTTGACTCGTGCAGCTTCAAAACAACTTATGCCAGTGTATGATAAACCAATGATTTATTACCCACTATCTACACTGATGTTGGCAGGGATTCGTGATATCCTAATCATTTCAACGCCAACAGATATCCATCGTTTTGAAGAATTACTTGGTGATGGTTCAGAATTCGGTATTTCATTGACTTATGCTGTGCAACCAAGTCCAGATGGTTTGGCTCAAGCCTTTATCATCGGTGAAGAATTTATCGGTGATGACAATGTTGCTCTTATCTTGGGTGACAACATCTACCATGGACCAGGACTTAGCAAAATGCTTCAAAAAGCAGCCAGCAAGGAAAAAGGTGCTACTGTCTTTGGTTACCAAGTAAAAGATCCAGAACGTTTTGGTGTGGTTGAATTTGATGAAAACCGAAATGCTATTTCAATCGAGGAAAAACCAGAACATCCGAAATCTCACTATGCTGTCACAGGTCTTTATTTCTATGACAATGACGTGGTTGAGATTGCTAAAAACATCAAACCAAGTGCGCGTGGCGAACTTGAAATCACAGATGTTAACAAAGTTTACCTTGAACGTGGCGACCTTTCTGTTGAAGTGATGGAACGTGGCTTTGCTTGGCTTGATACAGGAACACACGAAAGCCTTTTGGAAGCAGCCCAATACATTGAAACCGTGCAACGTATGCAAAACCTTCAAGTTGCTAACTTGGAAGAAATTGCTTACCGTATGGGTTACATCACAAGGGAAGATGTGCACAATCTCGCACAACCATTGAAGAAAAACGAATACGGTAAATACTTGCTTCGTTTGATTGGAGAAGAATAATGACAGAACAATTTTTTGGTAAAGCTTTAGCTGCACGTCCCATCGAAGCCATCCCAGGAATGATTGAATTTGATATTCCTGTGCATGGCGACAACCGTGGTTGGTTCAAAGAAAACTTCCAAAAAGAAAAAATGGTACCGCTTGGTTTTCCAGAATCATTCTTTGCAGAAGGCAAATTGCAAAATAATGTCAGCTTTTCACATAAAAATGTTTTGCGTGGGCTTCATGCAGAACCATGGGATAAATACATCTCAGTAGCTGATGAAGGAAAAGTCCTTGGTTCATGGGTTGACTTGCGTGAAGGCGACAGCTTTGGTCATGTGTATCAAACCGTTATCGATGCTTCAAAAGGGATTTTCGTTCCTCGCGGCGTTGCCAATGGTTTCCAAGTCTTGTCTGATAAAGTGTCATACAGCTACTTGGTTAATGACTACTGGGCTTTAGAATTAAAACCTAAATATGCCTTTGTTAACTACGCCGACCCAACTTTGGGCATCAAATGGGAAAACTTGGAAGAAGCGGAAGTGTCTGAAGCAGACAAAAACCACCCATTATTAAAAGACGTTAAACCACTAAGCAAAGACGATTTGTAATACCAAATAAAAATAAATCAGAAAGGAATGTTCCGTTTTTTAAAAACAGAACACGGGACTAAATCTCTGAGAAAAGATGTTCTATTTTCTACGAGATTTTGCACAAGCAAAATGTCCCTTTGTATCTTAAATTATGTCAGAATACAAAAATATCATCGTAACTGGTGGCGCTGGGTTCATCGGTTCAAATTTCGTACATTATGTTTATAATAATCATCCAGACGTTCATGTGACAGTCCTTGACAAACTCACTTACGCTGGTAACCGTGCTAACCTAGAAGAAATTCTAGGTGATCGTGTTGAATTGGTTGTTGGCGATATTGCCGATGCTGAATTGGTGGATAAATTAGCAGCAAAAGCGGATGCTATTGTTCACTATGCGGCTGAAAGCCACAACGATAACTCATTGAAGGACCCAAGCCCATTTATCCACACTAACTTTGTTGGAACGTACACTTTGTTGGAAGCTGCTCGTAAATATGATATTCGTTTCCACCATGTATCAACAGATGAAGTGTACGGTGACCTTCCTCTTCGTGAAGACCTTCCAGGACATGGTGAAGGTCCAGGTGAAAAATTCACAGCAGAAACAAACTACAACCCAAGTTCACCTTACTCATCAACCAAAGCTGCTTCAGATTTGATTGTTAAAGCTTGGGTACGTTCTTTCGGTGTGAAAGCAACTATTTCTAACTGTTCAAACAACTACGGACCATACCAACACATCGAAAAATTCATTCCACGTCAAATCACGAACATCTTGTCAGGTATTCGACCAAAACTTTACGGTGATGGTAAAAACGTTCGTGATTGGATTCACACCAACGACCATTCGACTGGTGTTTGGGCTATCTTGACTAAAGGACGTATCGGTGAAACTTACCTTATCGGTGCTGATGGTGAAAAGAATAACAAAGAAGTTCTTGAACTTATCCTTGAAAAAATGGGTCAACCAAAAGACGCTTACGACCACGTTACAGACCGTGCAGGTCACGACCTTCGTTACGCGATTGACTCAACAAAACTTCGTGAAGAACTTGGATGGGAACCACAATTCACAAACTTTGAAGAAGGACTTGAAGACACGATCAAATGGTACACTGACCATGAAGATTGGTGGAAAGCAGAAAAAGACGCTGTTGAAGCGAAATACGCTAAAATGCAACAAGTCATCAAATAATCACAGTCTAGCATCCTATCACACTGTTGGTAGGGTGTTTTTTGCGTTTGACAAGATGAGAATATCAGAAAATACGCCAAACATGAGAGGAAATCACAATGACTAAACTAGCCACCATTTGTTACATTGACAATGGCCAAGCCTTGTTATTATTGCATCGAAATAAAAAGCCAAACGACGTCCATCACGGGAAATGGATTTCAGTAGGTGGAAAATTGGAAGCGGGTGAAACGCCTGATGAGTGTGCCAAACGTGAGATTTTTGAGGAAACGCATTTAACGGTTAAAAAAATGGATTTCAAAGGTGTGATTACGTTTCCAGAATTCACCCCAGGTCATGACTGGTACACTTATGTCTTTAAGGTCACTGATTTTGAGGGAGAATTGATTTCAGATGAGGAATCAAAAGAGGGTACTTTAGAATGGGTACCTTATGATAAAGTGCTCTCAAAACCAACTTGGGAAGGGGATTATGAGATGTTCAAATGGATTTTGGATGATGTGCCCTTCTTTTCAGCAAAATTTGTCTATAACGACCAGCAAGAATTGGTTGATAAAGAGGTTATTTTTTACGACTGAGCTACTTTGCTTAAATGTGGTTATTTTGCTCAAAAATGCTATAATGGTGTCTAAGTAGGATTATAGTGGTTTGGAAAGGAATACGTTATGCATCAGCAAGATGAAAAGAAATTTTCAGATTCTTGGTTTTTTAAGTGGTTTTTAGACAATCAAGCTGTGGTTGCTGTTTTAGTCACTTTCTTGGTGTTTTTGACCATTTATCTCTTTACCAAGATTTCATTTTTATTTACAACCTTAGTCTCAGTGGTTGCTGTAATCATGCTGCCTTTGGTTATTTCAGGCCTTCTTTATTACCTCATTAAGCCACTGGTGAGCTTCATTGAACGGCGCGGTGTCAATCGTACGGTGTCGATTTTCATTGTCTTTGCCATTATTGCAGCCCTTTTGGTTTGGGCGGTAGCCAGCTTCATTCCGATGATTGAAACTCAGCTGACTTCTTTTGTCGAAAATCTCCCAAATTATGTGAGAAGCATCAACCATGAAGTCAATAAATTATTGGATAGCCCTTGGTTACTGGCTTATCAAAAAGAATTGAGTGATATGGTGTCTAATATTGGAACCAAAGCCGTTGATTATGCAGAAAGTTTTTCTAGAAATGCCATTGATTTGGCATCTACTTTTGCAGGCACCTTTGCCCGTGTGACCGTAGCAATTATCATGTCACCGTTCATTTTGTTTTACTTTCTACGTGACAGTAGCAAGATGAAGGAAGCTTTGATTCAATCCCTTCCTACCAGAACACGTCAACCAATTTCGCGTGTTTTGGGAGACATTAACAAACAATTGGCTGGTTACGTTCAAGGTCAGGTAACCGTTGCTATTGTGGTTGGGATTATGTTTACCGTCTTTTTTAACATCATAGGCCTTCGCTACGCAGCGACCTTTGGGATTTTGGCAGGCTTTTTGAACATGGTTCCTTATTTGGGAAGTTTTCTAGCCATGGTTCCTGTTGTGATTATGGGAATTGTGCAAGGACCGATTATGTTAGTCAAGGTTCTGATTGTGTTTGCAATTGAGCAGACTATTGAAGGGCGTTTTGTATCCCCATTGGTTTTGGGTAGCCGCTTGAACATTCACCCCATCACCATTATGTTTATTTTGTTGACGGCTGGAGCCCTGTTTGGCGTGTGGGGCGTCTTTTTAGGGGTGCCATTGTACGCTTCGGCTAAAGTTATTGTGACCGAAATTTTTGCGTGGTACAAGCGTGTCAGTGGTTTGTACGAAGAATTGAAGGAAGAAGAAGGAGGACAAGTAGCCGAACATGCTGAATAGTGAAAAAATGGTAGTGTCCATCCAAAATCAAGATTTGGAGCATGCCAATAAATATTTCAAAAAAGCTTTAAAGGAAGATGACGATGAGGCATTGCTTGAGTTAGCGGAATATCTTGAAAGCATTGGTTTTTTAAATCAAGCAAAAACCATCTATGAAAAAGAGCGTGCGTCTTTCCCTGAGGTCAATATCAATCTCGCACAGATTGCGGCTGAGGATGGTGATATTGAGGCAGCTTTTACTTATTTGGATGCCATTTCACCTGATAGTGACGCTTATTTGTCGGCTTTATTGGTGATGGCGGACATTTACGATATGGAAGGTTTGGCGGATGTGGCGCGTGAAAAACTCTTGTTAGCCTCTCAAATCAGCGACGATCCTTTGGTGACTTTTGGATTAGCAGAAATCGAAATGGAATTGGGTCATTTTTCAGAAGCCATCAAGGAATATGCCAAATTGGATAACCGCGATGTCCTAGAAATGACAGGTATTTCAACCTACCAACGCATCGGTAAAGCTTATGCTAGCCTTGGTAAATTTGAAGCAGCCGTTGAATTTTTGGAAAAAGCCATTGAAATCGAATACGACGATGAAACGGTCTTTGAATTGGCAACCATTTTGTATGACCAAGACGAATTCCAAAAAGCCAATACCTACTTCAAACAATTGGACACCATGGACCCTGATTTTCAAGGGTATGAATACGTTTATGCCCTTTCCTTGCACGAAGAAAACAAGACTGAAGAAGCCTTGCGTATGGCACAAAAAGGAATCAGCAAAAATGCGTTTGATGATCGCTTGTTGTTATTAGCCTCACAATTAGCTTATGAATTGCACGATGCTGCTCAATCCGAAAGTTATTTGCTCAGTGCTAAAGAGGTCGCAGAAGACGAAGAAGAAGTCTTGATGCGTTTGACCAATTTGTATTTAGAGGAAGAACGCTATGAAGACGTCATCGCCTTTGCCAAAGAGCCCATTGATAATGTGTTGACCAAATGGAATATCGCCAAAGCCTATCAAGGTCTAGAAGCTGACAAAAAAGCCTTGGCCTTGTACAATGACTTGGCTGCAGATTTGGGCGAAAACCCAGAATTCTTGCATGATTATGCCTACATTTTGCGAGAATTTGGGCAAAAAGAGCATGCGCATCAAGTGGCTAAACATTATCTGACCTTGGTTCCTGATGATGTCAATATGGTGGAATTTTTACATGAAGATGAATTTTAGAGATTTGCTGATTAGCAATCTGATTACGGTTATCACGATTTTTATTTTATTGATGTTCTTTGACCAAAGCGGCGAACCCGTGCGCAATATTATCCTTGTGTTTGCTGGCTTTGTAGTGATGACTATTTACGATTTTATCAGAACAAGGCAAAAGTAGCCCAAACCAGTGACTCTTTGTCTCTTTTAATCGGTGGTGAAGAGTCCTTTTGTTTTTATGTTAAAAGAAAAATTTCACAAGTATTTATTCACAAAGTCTGTCAAAAACTATGATATAATTGACTTATATTTGTGAAATATCGAAAAAATATTATAAAATAAAAGAGATGGGGGAGCTAATGAGCGAGAATAAGCAATATGGGGCAGACTTGATTGTTGATAGCCTTATTAATCATGATGTGGAGTATATTTTCGGAATTCCTGGAGCTAAGATTGACCGTGTCTTTGACACGCTGGAGGATAAGGGACCGAAATTGATTGTGGCGCGTCATGAGCAAAATGCTGCTTTTATGGCGCAAGGTATTGGACGCATGACAGGTAATCCTGGTGTGGTCATTACCACCAGCGGTCCAGGGGTTTCCAATTTAGCGACGGGCTTAGTAACGGCAACAGATGAGGGCGACCCTGTTTTGGCTATTTCTGGGCAAGTGAAACGTTCTGATTTGTTGAAACGCTCGCACCAATCCATGAAAAACGTTGCCATGATGGAGCCTGTCACCAAATATGCTGTGGAAGTCAATGACCCAAATACTTTGTCAGAAACCATCGCCAACGCCTATCGTGAAGCAAAATCAGGCAAACCTGGAGCTAGTTTTGTATCTATTCCACAAGATGTGACCGATAGTTTGGTGTCTGTCAAAGCCATCAAGCCACTTACTGACCCTAAATTGGGTTCTGCTTCCGTGGATGACATCAATTATTTGGCACAAGCCATTCGCAATGCGCAACTACCTGTTCTTTTGTTGGGAAATGGTGCCTCAACGAGCAAGGTAACGCAAGCCATTCGTCAATTGTTGACTGCTGTCAAATTGCCAGTTGTTGAAACGTTCCAAGGCGCAGGAATTGTTTCGCGTGAACTAGAAGAAGATACCTTCTTTGGCCGTGTCGGTCTTTTCCGCAACCAACCAGGTGATATGTTGCTCAAAAAAGCGGATTTGGTGATTGCTATTGGCTATGACCCAATCGAATACGAGGCACGCAACTGGAATGCTGAAATTTCAGCTCGCATCATTGTGATTGACGTAGCTCAGGCTGAAATTGACACTTATTTCCAACCTGAGCGTGAATTGATTGGTGATATTGCTGATACGATTCAACTCTTGTTGCCAGCCATCAACGGTTATTCCTTGCCAAAAACATCGGTGGCTTACCTGCAAAACCTTAAGAAAAACGTTGTCGAAGATGTGAAATTTGACCGAAAAACAAAAGACGGTTTGGTGCACCCACTAGATGTTATTGATGTTTTGCAAGACAACACCACAGATGACATGACCGTAACTGTTGACGTGGGAAGTCACTACATTTGGACGGCGCGTTATTTCAAATCTTATGAGCCGCGTCACCTGCTCTTTTCAAATGGGATGCAGACACTGGGAGTTGCTTTGCCATGGGCTATTTCAGCGGCCCTGATACGCCCTAACACCACGATTATTTCAATATCAGGCGACGGAGGTTTCCTCTTTTCTGCCCAAGAATTAGAAACGGCTGTGCGCTTCCAATTGCCGATCATTCATTTGATTTGGAATGATGGCAAATACAACATGGTTGAATTCCAAGAAGAAATGAAATACGGGCGTTCTTCTGGCGTTGATTTTGGTCCGGTTGATTTTGTCAAATACGCTGAAAGTTTCGGTGCCAAAGGTTATCGTGTTGACGGCAAAGAATCCTTTGAACAGACCTTAAAACAAGTCTTGGAAGAAGTCAAACACGGTCCGATTTTGATTGATATTCCTATTGATTATAAGGACAATATCAAGCTAGGTGAAACCATTTTGCCGGATGAATTTTATTGATAAACGGTAAGGATGTTAGGAAAGAAAGTGAAGTAAAATGTCAGACGTTATTAAACTATTTCAATACAATACCTTAAGTGCTTTGATGGCGGGGCTTTACGGTGGAACAATGACCATCGGCGAGCTTTTGCAGCACGGTGATTTGGGAATTGGAACGCTGGATTCGATTGATGGTGAGTTGATTATTCTTGATGGTAAGGCCTATCAAGCCAAAGGTTCTAACGGCAAAGCAGAAGTGGTAGAGGTTTCTGATGATGTGACCGTTCCCTATGCTGCTGTCGTTTTTCATCAAGCAGAAGTGATTTTTAAACAACGCTTTGAAATGACCGATACCGAGCTCAAAAGACGCATCGAGTCTTATTATGACGGGCAAAACCTCTTCCGTTCCATTAAAATCAAAGGGAATTTTTCAAAAATGCACGTTCGCATGATTCCAAAATCAGCTCCTAATATTAAGTTTGCAGACGTTGCCACAAGACAACCAGAGTACACCTGTGAGAACATTTCAGGAACGATTGTAGGGATTTGGACCCCAGAGATGTTCCACGGCGTTAGTGTGGCAGGCTACCACTTGCATTTTATCTCTGATGATTTGACCTTTGGCGGCCACATCATGGACTTTACCATCACAGAAGGCATTGTCGAAGTTGGCCCCGTTGACCAATTAGACCAACGCTTCCCAGTTCAAGACCGAAAATACCTCTTTGCAACCTTCAATATTGATGATTTGAAAGAAGATATTGAAAAAAGTGAGTGAGCTTTATATATGATTTATAGCATTACCTTTACCCATTTGGGTAGAAGGTAGTGCTCTTTTTTATTTCTTATCAAGTGGGAAAAAGTGTCATCGTTTAATACTTTTCCCAACCTCACTGACTAAGTTTCAGAATGCCTGAAATCTATTGTTTTCCCGTATTGATGTTGATAAAATAACCAATGTAAACGATAACAAAAGGAGAAAACATTATGTCAGTAGTATTAGCAAGAATCGATCAACGTCTTATTCACGGTATTGTCGTCACACAGTGGGCAGGATTTACCAAGGCCAAACGCCTTATGGTTGTCGATGATGATATTAGCAAAGATGAAGTTCAAAAGGCAGCTATGAGAATGAGTAAGCCAGCAGGAACAGGAATGTCTATCATCGATACAAACACAGCCATTACTAATTTTGCAGCAGGAAAATACGACAGTCACAACGTTTTTCTAATTGTCCGCCACCCTCAAACATTAGTTGACTTAGCTAAAGGAGGCGTAGCTATTCCTAAAGTTAATATCGGAATCATTTTTGATGGTCCTGGTAAGCAAACTGTTAAAAAGATGGTTTCAGTCAATGAGGAAGAAATCAGTGCTTTGAAAGAATTGGAAAATCTTGGCGTGGAAGTAACCTTCCATTTTGTTCCAAATGATGTTGAAGAACCAATGAGTAGCTACATTAATTGAGGTAGATCACTATGGATATTATTCAAGGCATTTTAATTATTTTACTATCATTTTGGGTCGTTTTGGATCAACAAGGGCTAGTCGTTGTGACTTGGTTTCCTATCATGGTGTCATTGTTTGTTGGTCTTATTATGGGCGATATGGAAACAGCCATGGTTATTGGTGGAACCTTCCAATTAATGTCGTTAGGTGTCGCAAATATTGGAGGCTCATCGGTTCCAAACTGGGGGTTGGCAGCATTGGTTGGTGGTTATGTCGCTATAAAGAGTACTAACAATATTGAAGATGCCAAAGCTGTTGCTCTGGCAGTAGGGGTTCCTGTTGGTATGTTAGGCATTCAACTAGATGTACTAGCTAAAATCCTAAATACTTATGTTGCACACTGGGCACAAAAGGCAGCAAATGCCAAACAATTTGATAAAATGAATCGCATCCTTTGGCTTGGTCCTCTTATTTTTGGGCTATCAATGGCGATTCCAACAGCTTTATGTGTATTGTTCGGTGAACAAATTGTTACGTTAATCTTGAATTATGTCCCTGATTGGGTGACAACTGGCCTAACGGTTGCTGGTAATATGCTTCCTGTTGTAGGGATTGCGTTGTTGTTACAAGTGATGCCAGCTAAAAAATACCTATCCCTATTGTTGATTGGATTTGTCTTAACGGCTTATCTTAGCCTACCAATTGTAGGGGTTTCTATCATTGGACTAGCTTTAGCTTATTACTACTTTACAACCACGACTCAAAAAGTCGCTACAACTAGTGCTAATACTGTAGAAGATATGGGAGATGATTTTGATGAGTAAGCAAAAAGATACCGTAACCACTAAAGACATTAATAAAGCAGCCTTTAGATACATGTTTATGGCTTGTAACACCTTCAATTATGAAACACAACAAGGACCAGCAGTTGTATTTGGATTAAATAAATTACTACGAAAAATTTACCCTGATGATAATGAATACCTAGCCTCTTTGAATAATCATTTTAAATATTTCAATACCACAACTTGGATGGCTAATATTTTGCTGGGGGCAAGTGTGGCAATGGAAGAAAAAGATGGGGCGGCTGCTCATGATGCGGTTCAAAGTTTTAAAATAGGGATGATGGGGCCTTTGGCAGGTATTGGTGATACCCTTGTTTGGGTTCTTTATCCAACCATCATTGGTTCTATATCTGCTTATATGGGACTAGAGGGAAATCCGACAGGAGCAATTGTCTGGCTTTTACTCAATCTGCTTTTCTTGTTATTCCGTTTTAAATTGTTTAACATCGGTTACAAATCAGGGATTAAGCTAGTAACAGCTTTAGGTGAACGCCTTAGTGTCTTTACAGAGGCAGCTTCCATCATGGGACTGACTGTTATTGGTGCCTTGGTAGCCTCTGTTGTCAAAATCGACGTTGCTACTGTTTTTAAAACAGGAGAAGTTTCCCTACCTTTACAAACAGAAGTGCTAGATAAAATCATGCCTTCGTTACTACCTGCTTTATTAACCGTAGCTGTCTATAAATTGATTGCAAGTAAAAAAGTATCTGTTATCCAAATTATTTTTGGTATTATTATCCTCTCAATTATATTATCTTATTTTGGAATTTTGAAAGCGTAGGTTATATATGGTTAAAGTTATTATTGCAAGTCATCATAAGTTAGCAGATGGTATGGGAGATACGTTAAAGTATCTCGTACCTTCTTTGACAGATATTGAAACCATCAGTGCTTATCTTGACAATGAGCCGATTGATTCGGCTGTTGAAGCAGCTTTAGGCCGTTGCCAAGATACAGAAGATGTTGTGGTTTTCACAGATTTATTAGGCGGTTCTGTCAATCAAGAATTTGTTAGACAATTAAAACCCAATGTTCACGTCATTGCAGGGATGAATTTACCTATTATCATGACTTTGTTGTTACAATTGGAAAATCAACCACTATCTGAAGAATTGATTACACAGAGTATTGAAGAGGCTAAAAATCAGATTATCTATGTGAATCAGTTTTTAAAAGAATCAGTTGATGATTTAGATGAAGATGAATTGTAAGTAGGATATAAAGGAAGAGCGTCATGGAGAAAGATTGGTGGAAACATAGCGTGGTCTATCAAGTGTACCCGCAAAGTTTTAAAGATAGCAATGCAGATGGTATTGGTGATTTAAAAGGAATAATCGAAAAACTTCCTTACTTAGCGACCCTTGGTATTGATGTCATCTGGTTAAATCCAATTTATGAGTCACCAGGAGTAGATAACGGGTATGACATTAGCGATTATTATAAGATTGATCCTAAATATGGGCAATTAGATGATTTAAAAACGTTATTGGAAGAAGCCCACAAAATAGGTATAAAGGTCATATTGGATTTAGTGGTTAATCACACTAGTGATAAGCACCGCTGGTTTGAAGAGTCTAAAAAAAGCCAAGACAATCCGTATTCAGACTATTATATTTGGAAAGATCCAAAGCCAGATGGCAGTGAGCCGACCAATTGGGGATCCACTTTTGGAGGTTCAGCTTGGGAATATGTTCCAGAAAGAAACCAGTATTACTTACATTGTTTTGCCAAGGAACAACCCGATTTAAATTGGGATAATCCAAAATTGCGTGAAGAGATTTTTCAGATGATAGATTGGTGGTTCCAATTTGGAATCGATGGGTTTAGGGTGGATGTGATTACGTTAATCAGTAAAGATCTAAACTATCCAGATGCCCCAGAATCTCTCCCTTATACTAAATCTTATTATATCGGTGCTTCAAATGGTCCTAGAGTTCATGAGTATTTGCACGAATTGAACGAAAAAGTATTAAAACGTTATGATGTGATGACCGTAGGTGAAGCGCCTAATACCAATGCTGATCAAGCCCTTCGTTACACCAAACCTGAAAATGAAGAGTTAAATATGGTGTTCCATTTTGACCATATGCATCTAGACTACGGTCGTTATGGCAAATTCTCTGATGTTCGTTTTAAATTAAGTGAATTAAAGAGAGTATTATCAGAGTGGCAAGATAAGTTAGCTGAAGGCTGGAATAGCTTATATTGGAGTAACCATGACCAACCTAGAGCTGTAACGCGTTTTGGTGACGACGGTGTATATCGTGTTGAATCTGCAAAAATGCTGGCTACTTTATTACATATGATGAAAGGGACTCCTTACATTTTTCAGGGAGAAGAGTTAGGTATGAAAAATGTTCCTTTTGAAAAAGTGGAAGACTATCAAGATATTGAGACGCAATATTTCTTGCAATTGATGAAAGAAAAAGGAGAGCCTGAAAGTTATATTAAAGAGTCGATGTATCTCAAATCAAGAGACAATGCTCGAACCCCTTTCCCTTGGAATGGGGATGCCAACGATGGCTATGGTTTTTCACCATCAAAACCTTGGATTGCTTATTCTAGCGATAATCAATTTATTAATGCTGAGTCAGCTTTAGAAGATGAAGGATCTGTTTTCTATTACTATAAACAACTAATTGCTTTGCGACATCAATTACCAATTATCGTTCACGGAGATTATGAACTAATTAATGAAAGCGATAGTAATGTGTATTCTTATTTGAGAACATACGAAAATCAGACGCTTCTTGTTGTGTGTTCTTTTGCTGATAAGCCGACTTATGTTGATCTTCCAAAAGAGTTGCTGGAACGCTCAGGGCGTTGTTTAATCCATAATTACCCCAAAGAGCCATCGTCATTAAATGTTAAACAAGAACTCCAACCTTATGAAGCTTTTGTCTATTTATTTGATTAATGAAATAAATACCTAAAGGGATAATGCGATGAGCATTGTCTTTTTTGGTATCGAAAATTTTTAGCAAATAGTATACAATATTGTTATATCAGTCGTTATGATTAAGCATGAAAGCATCAGTTTGTGGAGGGTTAGTCTTGAATTTTGAACAGTTAGTTGGGTTGCATTTCGATCACTTGTCGGAGTCTGAAAAGGATTTAGCAAGGTATATCATAGCTCATCAAGAGGATATTGCAGAATTAACGTTGATAGAATTAGGGCAAAAAGTTCTAATGTCTAAAAGTACGGTTTTAAGATTTGCCAAAAAACTAGGGTTCAGTGGTTATTCGGAAATGAAGTATTTTATTCAGTCTTCCCTTGCCGCACAAGTTATCCCATCGGACCAAGATGTGATTGATAGACTATTAGGCGATATTCATAATACTATCAAGTTAATGGAAAATATTGACCTTGATAAAATGTTTTCTATGCTTCATAAGGCGTGTAATGTTATTATTTACGCAACAGGGTTCACTCAGAGTAATTTTGCGAGAGAATTTTCAAATGAACTGTTCTTGTACAAAAGACCCAATTTTTTACTCTCTGGGGAAACCAATTTTTCTGCCATTTCCGATAATCTGACTGAAAATGACTTTGTTATTATTATTTCACTAAGTGGTAATACCTTGTCTATCCAAGAAACCTTGAAGAAGTTAGTTTTAAAACAGATACCCGTCTTGAGTGTTACGGCATTTGGGGATAGCTTTTTAAGACAGCATTCGACCTATCAATTGTATTATGAAGTGAGTGATTTAGAAGTTGATTTTGAAGATAGCAAATCCATGTCTGGGCTCTATGTTGTTTTGATTTTAATGGCTCGGATGTACAACCTATACCGATTGCAACACCTCAATGAGTGATGTTAATCAGATTTTAATAACGATTTTTGCAGACTTTTTCTCGATCTCCCCAACATGGTGTTGATTTTTGCGTATATTTATACTAAAATAGAGTTCGTTGTGTAGTTCACTTTGTCTGTGATGGTAAGGGCTATCACTTGGTAAGGCTATATTAGAATAAGATTGGGTATCGTTGGTAAAAAGAGCAAGCATCCCAACGGACATAGTTTGCAAAGGAAAAAGACCAACGAGTTTATTTTTTACATAGGAGAGTGTATGGATATCTTTCGAAAAGCTCCCATGACTCAAAAGAAATCGCATCTACAGCGCCACCTTGGATTATCAGAATTGATTTTTCTAGGTGTTGGGTCAATTGTGGGGACTGGAATTTTCACGATAACAGGAACGAGTGCAGCAGAGTATGCTGGTCCTGCTATCACCATTTCTATTATTATTGCCGCTATTTGTGTGACAATGTCAGCATTGTTCTTTGCTGAATTTTCATCTCGACTTCCTCATTCAGGTGGCGTCTATCGCTATATTTATACAGTTTTTGGTGAATATCCTGCTTGGATTGCTGGATGGTTTATGATTATTGAATTCCTCGGTGCTATTTCAACGGCAGCATCTGGTTGGGGAGAATATTTCAAAGCCTTCCTGCAAACCTTTGGTATCTCGTTGCCAAAGGCTTTGAGTGGCCCATTTAACCCTGCAAATGGTACTTACATTGATATTGTTCCTGTCTTGTTGCTGCTTTTTGTGACCATTTTGGTACTTAGAGGGTCTAAGACAGCGCTTCGTTTTAATTCTATTTTGGTTGTTTGTAAAATAGCGGTGCTGATTTTGTTCATCGCTTTGGGCTTGACAGCCATCAATGTGGATAACTGGAGCAATTTTGCCCCGTATGGTTTTGGTCAACTTTATGGCGGTAAAACGGGTATTATGGCAGGAGCAACACTCATGTTCTTTGCTTTTCTTGGTTTTGAGTCCATTTGTATGGCGGCTGATGAAACCAAAGACCCACAAAAGAAAGTTCCTCAAGGGATTTTCATTTCAATCGGTTTGGTAACTTTGCTTTATGTTCTATTTACTTTAGTCTTGACAGGAACGGTGAACTACACCAAACTCAATATTACTGACGTAGTACCGTTTGTGCTTCGTAGCATCGGTTTCCCACTGGCAGGGAATTTCGTGTCAGTTGTAGTTATTTTGACCTTGGTAACTGTCTGCATTTCAATGATGTATGCCTTGTCACGTATTATTTACAACATTAGTTGTGATGGTTTGTTGCCAGTGCAATTCCAAAAAGTATCAGCTACAAGCAAGGTGCCAAATAATGCGACTATTTTCGTGGGTATTGTTACCATGATTTTTGCAGGTATTTTACCGATAGAACTTCTCGCTTTATTGGTTAATATCGTTACTTTAGCTTACTTGATTTTGTTGGCTTTAGGTGTGATTCAATTGCGCCGCGTACACGGAGAGCCAAAAGAAGGTGAATTTAGAACACCATTTGTACCTGTTCTACCAATTCTATCTATTATCATCTGTTTGTCATTGATGACTCAATGTGGCACAGAAGCATGGATTGGATTTTTCATTTCATTTGTTCTTGGAACAATTATTTACTTTGTCTATGGCTACCGCTATTCTAAAATTGGCAACGGTCAAGTAGATGATTAACAATCTCAGATAAAATATCCCTCCTAGGTCACCTAGGAGGGATATTTTATGTTTATGGCAAACGCATGCTATTGATTTTTTCTTCTGTTGGTGTGACGCGTAGGGTCTTTTGACCTGTGTAAGTCACAAAACCTGGCTTACCACCAGTTGGCTTGTTGAGTTTCTTAGCTTCAATCATATCCACCTGAACGAGGTTAGATAGCCTTGCCTTAGAATAATAAGCCGCTAATTCAGCTGCATCTGTTTTGACTTCATCGCTAGGATTGAGGTTGTCTTTGATGAGCACGTGACTACCAGGAATATCTTTGGCGTGGAACCAAAGTTCCCCTTTTTTGGCCAATTTAAAAGTCAATTCATCGTTTTGAAGATTATTGCGCCCAACCAGAATAATGGTCTTGCCGTCTGAAGCAAGGTATTGTTCTGGTTTTTTGCGTTTGTGACGTTTGTCGCGCGTGCGACGTTTGACAAAACCAGTTTCCACCAATTCGTCACGAATGTCCTCGATGTCTGAAAGCGACGCATGATTGAGGGCTGTTTCCACACTTTCTAGGTAAGTGATGGTGTCTTTTGTTTCTTGGATAAGCCCCGTCAAATGCTTAACAGCTTCCTTTAATTTTTGGTATTTTTTGAAATAGCGTTGAGCATTTTGGCTTGGTGTTAAGCTCTTATCCAGTGCAATACGGATTTTGTCGTTGGTGTAGTAGTTGTCCAACTCCACAGAATCTTTGTTATTGGGCACAAGCGTGAGGTAAGTGGTTAAAAGTTCCCCTTTTTGGCGAAATTCTTCCGCGTTTTCAGTCGCCTGTAATTCCTTTTCTTGCTTGCCCAGTTTTTTGATGTTTTTGTCCAATTCCGTTTGCACCCGATGAATCAAATCGCTGGATTGCTGAGTTACACGATCACGCTCAGCCTTATCTTGGTAGAATATATCCAGTAATTCTGACAAGTTGTCAAACGTTTCCTTGCTATCTTCAAATAGCACTGGCGCAAACGATTTTTCAGTCAGATTGGGTTGGGCAGGACGATTAAAGAAAGCGTGGAATTGTTTTAATTTGTCTGTGCTGAGTTGGTGAGAGAGGTTTTCAGCCGTATCACGTCCTAAACCTTGGAAGAGTTTTTGCAGGTGACGTGGTGCCAAATCTTCCGTTTGCAGTATTTCAAATAAGGTCTGGTCTGGCACGGTAAAAGGATTTTTGGCATTGGTTTGAGGAGGGGCAACATAAGTTGAACCTGGTAAAATCGTACGGTAGCTATTTTGAGAGAAACTGATGTGTTTGATAGATTCGATGATTTTGTGCTCAGCCTTGTCAATCAAAATGATATTGCTGTGTTTTCCCATGATTTCAACCACCAAAGTGACCTTGATGTTGTCGCCAATTTCATTTTTATTAGAAAAGGCAATCTCCAAAATACGGTCATTTTCGATTTGACGAATATCCTCAATCACCGCACCTTGCAGGTATTTCCGCATAATCATCGTGAAAGTATTAGGCGTTTGCGGGTTTTGAAAATCTGCTTTTGTAATTTGCACCCGCCCAAAAACAGGGTGAGCAGATAGAAGAAGCTTGTAATTTTGACGATTGTTCCGAATGGTCAAGACAAGTTCACGCTCAAAAGGCTGATTGACCTTTTGCACCCGCCCATGAATCAGCTCGCCTTGGAGTTCCTTGGTTAAATGGTGTAGAAAAAAACCATCAAATGACATGATAAAAGTTGCCGTAAGGCTGTCAGTAGCAGCATCAAAGCCCCATAACCTTACGACGCCTCCTTTCTAATCTCATGTGTTCAATCCCTATATTATACCATAAAAAAAGCTATTTTAGTTAAGCGTAGAGAGTTAGAAAATGGTATAATTTGCGTGAAAGCAGTTGACAATGTAGAAATTACAGGAATATCAAAACATACAACTGAAAGAGCTATTGAACGTGGTGGTACAATTCAGACATTGACAGATGCTTTAATTAATCCGCTGGAAGTAACAAATACTAAGTACGATAAGGACGGTTTACCATCGAAACAATATCGTGGTGCAGTCTCTACCGTCGTTGTCAATCCAGATACTGGTAATGTTGTATCAACCAATCCAACACGAAGAAACATCAGAAAACGACATGGAGTTTATAAAAATGAAACTAAATAGCATTTATTCAAGTGATGAATTCAAAAAAATCAGTAGTCACTTGCCAAATTGGGAATACGATAAAGATTATTCCAAAAATGAAATCGATATCTTTGACGAACAACTAGAAGACGTCAACGATTTTATCGGTTACGAAAATGAAGCAGGTATTTTTATTTCAGAAATGATTTACAAATTGAGAAGTAACCCACAATATTAACATTTGTATGTCTCCAGCACTTAGAGAAATCGAGAAAACAAGAGATATAATTATAGCCCAAAAAAATTAATCAAATCTCTTGAAATTTTCAGAATTTAGTATATAATTATAAAAAACACTATTTCAGGAGGATATTAGGATGAACATGACACAAGCTCTTACAAGTTGGCAAGGTTGGCGTAGGTAGAGTTGTGTTTATGTTGTGGCATAGATACGACTTTTAGAGTACTTCTAAAAAGTATCTATGCGCTAGTCTTAATGACAAAGTTGGATAAGGCGTGTAGTAGGCATTTACTACACGCTTTTCTTTTTAGCAGGCTCGATGATATGGCAATGATGAGAATGGTTTGACAGGCAAAGTCAGTCTTTAATAGGTGAGATAAAGGGAGACACGTATGAAAAATAAAGGACTTATTGGAACGTTAATTGTTTTAGTGGTATTAGTGGTGGGGTCAATGCTTTATGACCAAACCAAGAGTGATTCGCATCGCAATGAAAAGGTTAAAATCGGTATTTTGCAATACGTGACCCACGAGGCTTTGGATGAGATTGAGCGAGGGATTGAAGATGGTTTGGCTGATGCGGGTTATGACAAGTCAAATGCGGATATCACGGTTTTAAATGCTGAAGGGGATCAAAGTAAGATTCAGACCATGAGTAAGCAATTGGTCAATGCTAAAAGCGATGTTTTGATTGGGATTGCAACGCCAGCGGCACAAGGTTTGGCTTCGGCTACGAGTGATATCCCAGTTGTGATGGGGGCTATTTCAGACCCAGTTGGAGCAAAACTGGTTAAAAATCTTGGGAAACCAAATAGCAATGTAACAGGGGTTTCCAACCAAGTACCGCTCAAACAAACGGTAGAACTCATCCAGAGCATCACGCCAAATGCGAAAACGATTGGTGTTTTGTATGCTAGCAGCGAGGACAACTCAGTGTCACAAGTGGCTCAATTTAAAGAATATGCCAAATCTGCTGGCATCAATGTTGTGGAATACGCTGTGCCGTCAACTAATGAAATCACAACAACCATGTCTGTGATGACTGGCAAAGTCGATGCTATCTTTGTTCCTCAGGACAACACCATTGCTTCAGCTTTCACGAGCGTTGTGAGTGCAGCCAACGCAGCTAAAATCCCAATTTACTCATGCGTGGATACCATGGTTGAGCAAGGAAGCATTGCTTCTGTGGCACAGAGCCAATACGATTTGGGTGTCAAAACGGCTAAGATTGCCGTGAAATTATTGGCAGGTAAAAAAGTATCAGAAGTTCCTGTTAAGGTGGTCAATACAGGAACACCAACCTTGAATTTAAAAGCGGCTAAGGAGCTTGGCATTACTATTCCAGAAGACGTTTTGTCTCATGCAACCGTAGCCGTTGAGGCAGATAAGAATTAGAAAAGGAGAGGCACATGATTATTTCATCGGTTTCACAGGGGCTTTTGTGGGGAATTCTTGGACTCGGTATTTACCTCACGTTTCGTATTTTGAAATTCCCAGATATGACGACTGAGGGTTCTTTCCCCTTGGGTGGTGCAGTGGCGGTTACCTTGATGAATCAAGGCATTCATCCTATTCTAGCGACTTTTGCGGGAATGTTGGCAGGCTGTGTGGCAGGTCTTGTGACTGGCTTACTCTACACCAAAGGTAAAATTCCAACCATTTTGGCAGGGATTTTGGTAATGACCTCATGTAATTCTATCATGCTGATGATTATGGGGCGTGCTAATCTTGGTTTGCTGGATATTAAGACCATTCAAGACTTGCTGCCTTTTTCAGCAACAACTAACCTTTTGGTGATTGGGTTGTTAGCCGTTATTCTCGTGATTGCGGGGCTGATTTTCTTCCTATATACAAAACTTGGGCAGGCTTATATTGCTACGGGTGATAATCGTGATATGGCTAAGAGTTTTGGCATCAATACCGACCGTATGGAAGTCATGGGCTTGGTGGTTTCAAATGGGCTGATTGCCTTGTCAGGTGCTCTGATTAGTCAGCAAGATGGCTATGCTGATGTGTCAAAAGGGATTGGTGTCATTGTTATCGGTTTGGCTAGCATTATCATTGGTGAGGTTCTTTATTCGACCAATCTGACCTTATTAGAACGTCTTGTGGCAACGGTTGTGGGAGCTATCTTGTACCAATTCTTGATTGCTGGCGTGATTGCACTTGGTTTCAATACCAACTACCTCAAATTGTTTAGTGCCATTATTTTGGCTATTTGTCTTATGGTACCTGTTCTCAAAGATAAATTTTTCAAAGGAGTGACCTTATCGCGATGAAAAAAGTTGTAGAATTAAAAGAAGCGACCGTTCAGGTTAATAACGGTTTGGATAATGTCAAAACCATCCTTGACCATGTGAATTTGACGATTTATGAACATGATTTTTTGACAATTTTGGGTGGCAATGGTGCTGGAAAATCAACCCTTTTCAACGTGATTGCGGGGACTTTGATGTTGACTAGCGGCAGCATTTTCATCTTGGGTAAGGACGTGACCCATTTGCCTGCTGAGAAACGAGCGAGTGATTTGGCGCGTGTTTTTCAAGACCCTAAGATGGGAACGGCTCCTCGAATGACCGTGGCAGAAAACCTCCTTATTGCTAAATACCGTGGCGAAAAACGTGGTTTGGTCCCTCGCAACATTCACGCTTTTACAGAAGAATTTCAGGCCTTGGTGGCTAAGACTGGCAATGGTTTGGAAAAGCATTTGGAAACGCCGACAGGTCTTTTATCTGGGGGACAACGTCAGGCCTTGAGTTTATTGATGGCAACGCTCAAACGCCCTGAATTGTTGCTGCTGGATGAACACACCGCAGCCCTTGACCCCAAAACCAGCGTTTCTCTGATGCATTTGACCAATACGTTTGTCCAAAAGGACCAACTAACAGCCTTGATGATTACCCATCACATGGAGGATGCCTTGCATTATGGTAATCGCTTGATTGTCATGAAAGATGGTAAAATCGTCAAAGACCTCAATCAAGAGGAAAAGAAAGACATGACGATTGCGGATTACTACCAGCTGTTTGATTAAATGTGTGAAAGATGCCTTAGGGTATCTTTTTTTGCTGTTTAAAGCAATCTTTCCAAGTGTAAAAGAAGAAAATCTTCTGAAAATATGCTATAATGAAAGAGCTGTAATTCGACTTGTTAACCGTTTGGTGCAAGGACCGTTTGTATTATCATGAAGCAACTGGCGTTGCTTGTATTAAAAAATCAATGAAGGAGAAAACATCGTCATGAGCGATATTAAACTAATTGCCCTAGGTGGAGTCCGTGAAAACGGTAAAAACCTGTATGTGGTTGAAGTGAACGATTCTATTTTTATTTTAGATGCTGGTTTGAAATATCCTGAAAATGAACAATTGGGTGTTGATGAGGTCATTCCAAATCTAGATTATTTGATTGAAAATAAAAAACGTGTTCAAGGGATTTTCTTGACACATGGTCACGCAGATGCAATTGGGGCTTTGCCTTACATTTTGTCAGAAATGAAGGTACCTGTCTTTGGGTCACCACTTACGATTGAGCTTGCTAAGCTTTTTGTGAAGAAAAACAACAATGTGAAGAAATTCAATCAGTTTCATGTCATTGACGCAGAAACAGAGATTGAGTTTGCGGATGCGACCATTTCCTTCTTCAAAACGACCCATTCTATTCCAGAAAGTTTAGGGATTGTGGTTGGTACAGATGAAGGTCAAATTGTCTATACTGGTGATTTTAAATTTGACCAAGCTGCCCGTAAATACTACCGTACAGACTTAGCACGCTTGACTGAAATTGGTCGTGACGGCGTTTTGGCTTTGTTGTCAGATTCTGCCAATGCGACAAGTCATGTTTTAACGGCTAGTGAATCAGAAGTTGGGGCAGAAATTGATGACGTGATTGCCAATGCCGAAGGGCGTGTTATCATTGCGGCTGTGGCGTCAAACCTTTCTCGTATCCAACAAGTTTTTGATTCTGCCGCTGAACACCGTCGCCGTGTGGTCTTGACTGGTTTTGATGCGGAAAATATCATCCGTACCGCTATTCGCATGAAACGCTTGGGCGTGGCAGATGAAAAACTCATTGTTAAGCCAAAAGATATGCATAAATTCGAAGACCATGAATTGATTATCTTGGAAGCTGGACGTATGGGTGAGCCAATCAATGGTTTGCAAAAAATGGCTTTGGGACGTCACCGCTATGTTCAAATCAAAGACGGTGATTTGGTGTATATCGTAACCACTCCAAGCACTTCAAAAGAAGCTGTTGTGGCTCGCGTTGAGAACCTTATCTACAAAGCAGGTGGAACGGTTAAACTCATCACACAAGATTTGTGCGTATCTGGTCATGCCAATGCCCGTGACTTGCAATTGATGATTAACTTGTTGCAACCTAAATACCTCTTCCCTATCCAAGGGGAATACCGCAACCTTTCTGCCCACGCAGACTTGGCACAAGAAGTTGGGATGTATCCCGAGGACATTTATATTGTCAAACGTGGGGACGTTATGGTACTTGAAAAAGATGGTTTCCACCACGAAGGCAGTGTTCCTGCTGGTGATGTGATGATTGATGGAAATGCGATTGGTGATGTCGGCAATATCGTCCTTCGTGACCGTAAAGTCTTGTCAGAAGACGGTATTTTCATCGTGGCTTTGACAGTCAACAAACGCGAAAAGAAAATCGTATCAAAAGCTAAAATTCATACGCGTGGCTTTGTTTATGTGAAGAAAAGCCGTGATATCTTGCAAGAGGCAGCAGAATTGGTCAACCAAACGGTTGAAAATTACTTGGCACAAGACAGTTTTGACTGGGGCGAATTAAAAGGAGCTGTCCGTGATGACGTGGCTAAGTTCTTGTTTGACCAAACCAAACGCCGTCCAGCTATTTTACCAGTTGTCATGGAAGTGCGTTAATCCGTTTTGAAAAGGAGCAGAATGAGCATCTCAAGAATAAGGTTTTCCTTATTTTTGGGTGCTTTTTCTCGTTTTTTAAGCCAAAGCTTTGTATACTTGAGGTAATAATGATGAATTAAGCGTTTTCAAAAATACATAAAAAGGAGAAGGTGGATGCGGTCTTTTGTAAACATGATTTTCTTTATTCTCAGACTTGTGTTTCGGCTGATTTGGAATCTTTTTTGGGGTTTGGTCGAGACGGTGGTGGTGCTGGGACTTCTAATTTTTGGCTTGCTTTATTACGCTAATCATAGCCAATCAGCTATTGCCAATGCTATTTTAGATGTCAAAGACCGTGTGGTGACTTATGTGTCCACACAAGATGACGATTTGGTTGGGTGTTTGAACAACCTCACTATTGACCAGGACAGCCATCATGCGGGCGAGCGTTGGGAAAATGCCAGTGCGACGGTTTATATTGATACGGACAACACGACCTTGGTTTATGCTTATGAAGAAGCCATCAGGGCTTGGAATGATACAGGGGCTTTTACCTTCAACATCGTTCCTGACAAGAGTTTGGCAGGGATTGTTTTGACCGAGTACTCAGATGCCCAATCAAAAGCCGCAGGAGTGGCCGAGGCTGAAACCGATGCTCTCACCAATGAAATCAAGTATGTCAAGGTCAAGTTGAACACCTATTATTTGACGGAGAACAACTACGGTTACAGTTATTATCGAATTGTTTACACGGCGGAGCATGAATTGGGGCACGCGATTGGCTTGGACCACGATGATAGCCAACAGTCTGTCATGCAATCATCAGGCTCTTATTATGGCATTCAGCCTGTTGATATTGAAAATGTCAAGAAACTTTATGCTTCTTAAAAATGGTTTGTTTGGAAAATCTGCTGATTTTGGCAGATTTTTTGACATTCTTCTAGTTTAACGACTCGTGATTTGGTAAAATAGACCTATGATTATTTTACAAGGTAATAAATTGGAACGCTCATTTTCGGGCGATGTGTTATTTGATAATATCAATATTCAAGTAGATGAAAAAGACCGCATTGCGCTGGTTGGGCGAAACGGTGCGGGAAAATCGACTTTGCTGAAAATTTTGGTTGGCGAAGAAGCACCGACTTCTGGTGAGATTAACCAAAAACGGGATTTAAGCCTGTCGTATTTGGCACAAGATAGCCGTTTTGAATCGGAAAATACGATTTTTGATGAAATGCTGCACGTTTTTGATGACGTGCGGAGCATGGAAAACCGTCTGCGTCGCATGGAAATGCAGATGGCAGAGGTGACAGGCGATGCCTTTGACCAGTTAATGTCAGATTATGACCGCTTATCAGAAGAATTTCGCGTGAAGGGCGGCTTTACCTACGAAGCGGATATCAAGGCTATTTTAAACGGTTTTAAATTTGATGAATCCATGTGGCAAATGAAGATTTCGGAATTGTCAGGAGGGCAAAATACCCGCCTAGCCCTTGCCAAAATGTTGCTGGAAAAACCAGAACTTTTGGTCTTGGACGAGCCGACCAACCACTTGGATATCGAAACCATTGCTTGGCTGGAAAATTATTTGGTCAATTACCAAGGCGCCTTGATCATCGTCAGCCACGACCGTTATTTCTTGGATAAGGTAGCAACGATTACGCTGGACTTGAATCCGCATTCGCTTGACCGTTATGTGGGTAATTATTCGACTTTCATGGACTTGAAGGCGGAAAAATTAGCCCTTGAAGCGAAAAATTACGAAAAACAAGCCAAAGAAATTGCCAAATTGGAAGGTTTCGTGCAACGCAATATCGTTCGAGCCTCAACGACAAAACGTGCCCAAGCCCGCCGCAAACAATTAGAGAAAATGGAACGTTTGGATAAACCAAGCGCTGGGCAAAAATCAGCCCATATGACCTTCCACGCGGACAAGGTTTCAGGAAATGTGGTCTTGACCGTCACAGATATGGCAATTGGTTACGACAATCATATCTTGTCTGAGCCGATTAACATTGACGTTAAAAAATGCGATGCCATTGCCATCGTCGGACCAAATGGTATTGGTAAATCAACCTTGATTAAGTCTATCGTGGGGCAAGTGCCATTTATCAAGGGAACTGCTACTTACGGTGCCAATGTCGAAGTGGGTTACTATGACCAAACGCAGTCTAATCTCACGCGGACCAACACCGTGCTGGACGAATTGTGGAATGATTTTTCAACCACGCCAGAAGTGGACATTCGTAACCGTCTGGGAGCTTTTCTTTTCTCAGGAGATGACGTCAAAAAATCAGTTGCTATGCTATCAGGTGGCGAACGTGCTCGCTTGCTTCTTGCGAAATTGTCAATGCAGAATGACAATTTCCTTATCCTAGATGAGCCAACCAACCACTTGGATATTGATAGCAAAGAAGTTTTGGAAGATGCCTTGATTGATTTTGATGGCACCCTTCTCTTTGTCAGTCACGACCGTTATTTCATTAACCGCGTGGCAACAAAAGTGCTGGAAATCTCAGAAGAAGGCTCAACCCTTTATCTTGGTGATTACGATTATTACCTTGAGAAAAAGGCAGAGCTGGAAGAATTGGCCCGTCTAAAAGCCGAAGAAGGGCAAGAAAAGCCTGCGGAAGTGTCTGAAAAAGCACCAACCAATGATTACCATGCCCAAAAAGCCAACCAAAAGGAACTCCGCAAACTCACTCGCCGCATTGCTGACATTGAAAATCAATTGGAAGACATTGAAAACAAGGAAGAAAGCATTAACCAAGCCATGCTTGCCACAAATGATGCTACGGAGTTGGTTGACCTGCAAAAAGAATTGGATGCCTTGAGCGAGCAACAAGAAGTCCTCATGTCAGAATGGGAAGAACTCAGCGAACAAGTCGAAGGCTAGTATCAGAAGTCTGAACTTGCATACAAAAAACAAATGGAGTCGATTTGGCTCCATTTTTCATATCCAACTCTTTGTAGAAATAAATAGATAGCAGGCTATTGGTTTTCGGAAAATCATTTTGTATAATCATTAGTGAGAGAAATGTTTGGAGACGTTTTTATGCGTTTTTGAGCACATTTGGAGGTAAGGATGGAAACGAAAAACGCGCCTTATGGCTGGTTAGTCAAGCGAATCGCACACCGTTTGGAGCAAAACATGAACCATTTCCTAAAGCCGTATAATATTACGATTATGCAGTCTTGGATTTTACTTTTTCTGAAGAAAACGGAAGCCAGTTATACCTACAAAGAATTGGAAAAAGAATTTGAGGTATCGCAGCCAACTATGGCGGGCTTGTTGGCACGCTTGAATCAGAAAAACATGATTCTCATCAGCCAAGATGAGAAGGACAAGCGGATTAAACGGGTTCGTATTTCAGACGATGGGAGCGCTTTGATGGAGAGATTGAAGGCTTACTTGGACGATTCGGAATGTGAAATTATTGGCAACTTTAGTCAGGAAGAACAAGAAACCTTCCATGTCTTGTTAGAAAAAGCCTACTATAATGTCGTAGAAAGAGGTGACGAGAATGATTAAGACGCTGCTTGCACACGTTAAGGAGTACAAAAGACCGTCTTTGCTAGCGCCCTTGTGTGCTGCTTTGGAAGTCTTTTTTGATATGTCGATTCCTTTTGTTATCGCCCAATTGATTGACCAAGGGATTCAGGCGGGTAATATGGCTGTCGCTATGAAATTTGGCTTGTTAATGCTATTTCTAGCCATTTGTGGTTTGACAACTGGCTTTTTAGCTGGGAAATTTGCGGCAGAAGCTTCGGCTGGTTTTGCGGCTAATTTACGTGAGGGGATGTACGATAATATTCAGACCTTTGCCTTTTCTAATATCGATAAATACAGCACGGCTGGTTTGGTGACGCGGATGACAACGGATGTCACAAACGTCCAAAATGCCTACCAAATGATTATCCGTGTGGCAGTCAGAGCACCTTTAACCGTGATTTTCAGTATGTTTATGTGCTTTGTGGTTGACCGTCGCTTGAGTATCATGTTTTTGATTGCGGTAGTGATTTTAGCAACTTCGCTCTACTTTATCATGCGCAGAGCCATGACGAGTTTTAATTACGTTTTTCGTAAATACGATGAACTCAATGCCAGTGTTCAAGAAAATATCTCTGGTATTCGCGTGGTAAAAGCCTTTGTGCGCGAAGATTATGAAAATAAAAAATTCACCAAGGCAGCAGAGAACATTTACCAGCTTTTTGTTAAGGCTGAAAAAATTGTCATTTTCAATAACCCAATCATGATGTTTATCATCTTCGCGTGTATGATTTGCTTGTCGTGGTTTGGGGCACACTTTATCGTGGCAGGAAGCTTGACCACAGGGGAATTGACGTAGCTCTTTTCGTATATCTTTGCCATGATGATGTCTTTGATGATGTTGTCTATGATTATGGTCATGATTTCCATGAGTACGGCCAGTGCTGAGCGGATATCAGAAGTGTTGACGGAAAAAGCAGATATTGTGAATCCTGAAAATCCATTGATGGAAGTGCCAGATGGCAGCATTTGTTTTGACCATGTGCATTTTTCGTACAAGCATGGTAGTGGTGAGGAAGTGCTATCTGACATTGATTTGTCTATTGCATCGGGTGAGATTATCGGTGTTATCGGTGGTACAGGTTCAGGAAAAACCTCATTTGCAAACTTGATTTCCCGTCTTTACGATGTGGATGCTGGTTCCGTTACTGTGGGTGGTCATGATGTCCGCCAATACGATTTGGAAGTTTTGCGTGACCAAGTTGCCGTTGTGTTACAAAAAAATATCCTCTTTTCAGGAACTATTTTGGATAATCTTCGCTGGGGAAATGAGGACGCGACGGAAGAAGAATGCATTGAAGCTTGTCGCCAAGCCTGTGCGGATGAATTTATCGAGCGTTTCCCTGATAAATACAATACGTGGATTGAGCAAGGTGGTAGCAACGTATCTGGTGGGCAAAAACAACGCCTTTGTATCGCACGTGCTTTGTTGAAAAAGCCAAAAGTCTTGATTTTGGATGATTCAACCAGTGCCGTTGATACAGCGACAGATGCCAATATCCGTCGTTCCTTTGCTGAAACCATTCCTGGCACAACTAAGATTATTATCGCTCAACGTATCTCAAGTATCCAACATGCTGATAAAATCTTGGTGCTTGACGGCGGTAAGATTTCAGGATTTGCCAGTCACGACGAATTACTCAAAACCAATGCTATTTACCGTGAAATCAATGATGTGCAACAACAAGATGATGGAGATTTTGATATGGAAGGTGGTGCCTAATGTCCCAAACACAAAAAGAAGTGAACAAACAAGACACTCTAAGACGGGTCTTGGCCTATGTTTTTAGCAACTACAAATGGCATTTTTTGCTGGTGCTATTGCTGATTTTGGTGACGGCACTGTGTATGGTACGCTTTAGTTTGTTCATGCAAACCTTGATTGATAGCTACATCACCCCTCTTTTAGCTGCCCAAAATCCTGATTATTCAGGATTGGCACGGGCTATTTTTCGCTTGATTTTGGTTGGTATCGTGGGGGTTTTAAGTTCTTACGGTTACAACCGTTTGATGGTTTACGTTGGGCAAGGAACCATGCGTCGCATTCGTTTGGACCTCTTTACCCATATGGAGCGTTTGCCAATTAAGTATTTTGATACCTATGCTCATGGGGATATCATGTCTATCTACACCAACGACGTGGATACGCTGCGTCAATTGATTGGTCAAAGTATCCCGCAAGTGGTCAATTCAACCTTTTCTATCGTGGTAACCTTTACTAGCATGCTTATGTTGAGCTTTCCTTTGTCCATGCTATCGCTTGTCATGGTGGCTATTTTGCTGCTGGTAGCTCGTCAGATTGGCACACGTTCGTCTAAACATTTCCACCAACAACAAAACGATATTGGTCGTGTCAATGCCTTTATCGAAGAAATGATGACAGGGCAAAAGGTGGTTAAGGTCTTTAATCACGAGGAGCGTGCCAAGGCTGATTTTAGAACCATCAATCAAGAATTGCGATACTCTGCCACAAGTGCCAATATTTATGCCAATATTTTGATGCCAGTGTCGGCTAATATCGGGCATATTTCTTACGTGCTTTGTGCCATGTTGGGTGCCTTTTTAGCCCTAAATGATCACGCCAGCTTGTCTTTGGGGACCTTGGTGTCTTTCCTAGCCCTAAACCGTAGCTTTACCAACCCAATTACACAAATCAGCCAACAAATCAACTCGGTTATTATGGCGATGGCGGGTGCTGACCGTGTCTTTACCTTACTTGATGCTGATGTGGAAGGGGACGAAGGTTATGTTGAGCTGGTGAATGCCAAGGTGGACGCTGCTGGTCACATCCAAGAGGTGCCAGAAACCACAAGTATGTGGGCATGGAAACACCCACACGAGGATGGTACGGTGACCTACCACAAACTTGAAGGTGGCGTGACTTTCTCAGATGTAACCTTTGGTTACAACGACCACAAGATGGTCTTGCATGATATCAATTTGTTTGCAGAACCTGGGCAAAAGATTGCCTTCGTCGGTTCAACTGGATCTGGGAAAACCACTATTACCAACTTGATTAACCGTTTTTACGATATTCAAAAAGGGAAAATCCATTACGATGGTATCAACATCCGCAAAATCAAGAAAGCAGATCTTCGCCATAGCCTAGGGATTGTGCTTCAAGACACACACCTCTTTACAGGAACGGTGATGGACAATATTCGTTATGGTCGCCTGACGGCATCAGATGAGGAGTGTATCGAGGCCGCTAAATTAGCCAATGCTCATGACTTCATCAAACGCCTGCCGAAAGGTTATGACACTGTTTTGACTGGTGATGGTAGCAATCTTTCACAAGGGCAATGTCAGTTGCTAGCGATTGCGCGTGCGGCGGTAGCCAATCCACCAGCCTTGATTTTGGATGAGGCAACCTCTTCTATTGACACACGGACAGAAGTGCACGTCCAAGAAGGGATGGACGCTCTCATGAAAGGGCGCACAACTTTTGTTATTGCCCACCGTTTGTCAACGGTTCGCAATGCTGATTGCATCATGGTGCTTGAGCGTGGTCGTATCATCGAACGGGGTAACCATGATGATTTGATGGCGCAAAAAGGACGCTATTACCAACTTTATACAGGAAACGCAATTAGCGACTAACCCATCCAAACAACCTTTGAAAATGGCTGAACTGTTTTCAGGGTTGTTTTTTTCTTTAAATCGTTTTCAAAAAAGCGGTTAAATAATTTGTGATTTGACCAATAATAGCTTATGATAAATAAAATAAGACATGGAAATTTTGGAGGGCAATCAGATGAATTTGTCACGTGAAAACTATATAGAGATGTATCTAAAAATGCAGCGCATTCGTGAGTTTGACCTGCGCATCAATAAACTCGTCCGCCGAGGCTTTGTGCAAGGCATGACGCATTTTTCTGTGGGGGAAGAAGCAGCTAGTGTTGGGGCTATGGCTCACTTGACCTATGATGATATTATTTTTTCAAATCACCGTGGGCATGGGCAGTGTATTGCCAAGGACATGGATTTGAATAAAATGATGGCCGAATTGGCAGGCAAGGTGAATGGGGTATCTAAAGGTCGTGGGGGCTCGATGCACCTAGCGGATTTTGAAAAAGGCAATTACGGTACCAATGGTATTGTAGGGGGTGGCTATGCCCTAGCTGTTGGTGCTGCCCTGACACAAGACTACAAGCAAACAGGCAATATTGTCGTGGCTTTTTCGGGTGATGGAGCAACCAACGAAGGGTCTTTCCATGAATCCGTGAACCTAGCTGCCACATGGCACTTGCCAGTGATTTTCTTTATCATCAATAACCGTTACGGTATTTCGATGGACATCACAAAAGCAACCAACACCCCTCACCTTTACACGCGTGCGGAAGCTTACGGCATTCCAGGTTTTTACTGTGAAAATGGCAATGATGTGTTGGCGGTTTACGACACGATGGGCAAGGCGGTTGCGCATGTGCGTGCTGGTAAGGGACCAGCCATCGTGGAAGTAGAATCTTACCGCTGGTTTGGGCATTCAACGGCCGATGCTGGAAAATACCGCAGCAAGGAAGAAGTCGATGAGTGGAAGAAAAAAGACCCGCTGGTCCTCTTTCGCACCTATTTGACGGACAATCACTTGGTTGACGCTGAAGCATTGGATGCTTTGGATGCTCAAGTGGTCAAAGAAATCGATGACGCTTACGCTTTTGCTCAAAATAGCCCTGAGCCAGATTTAGCAGTGGCATTTGAAGATGTTTGGGCTGACTAGGCATTTGCATCAAAAAGGAGAGAGATAATGACTGAAACAAAACAAATGGCCTTTCGTGAAGCCATTAATCTTGCGATGGCTGAGGAAATGCGCAAAGACGACATGGTTTTTCTCATGGGTGAGGACGTCGGGATTTATGGTGGTGACTTTGGAACGTCTGTAGGTCTGATTGAAGAATTTGGTGCCAAACGAGTGAAAGACACACCGATTTCAGAGGCGGCGATTGCAGGGAGCGCTATTGGGGCTGCTATTACAGGTCTGCGTCCTATTGTGGATGTGACCTTTATGGATTTCATCACCATTGCCCTTGATGCCATTGTTAATAACGGTGCTAAAAACAATTATATGTTTGGTGGTGGTCTAAAAACACCCGTGACCTTCCGTGTGGCCTCTGGTTCTGGCATCGGCTCAGCTGCCCAACATTCGCAATCGCTAGAGGCTTGGTTGACCCATATTCCAGGCATTAAGGTGGTTGCACCAGGAACGGCTAACGATGCTAAAGGGCTCTTAAAATCAGCCATTCGAGATAATAATATTGTCATTTTCATGGAACCAAAAGCCCTCTACGGCAAAAAAGAAGAAGTGAGTTTGGATGTTGAGGAGTATCTACCACTTGGTAAGGGTGAGATTAAGCGTGAAGGAACAGATGTGACAATTGTGTCTTATGGCCGAATGTTGGAGCGTGTGCTGCAGGCAGCTGACGAGGTGGCACAAGATGGTATCAGCGTTGAAGTGGTTGACCCAAGGACCCTTATCCCGCTTGATATGGACCTGATTATCCAGTCGGTTAAAAAGACAGGACGCCTCATGTTGGTTAATGATGCCTACAAAACAGGTGGCTTTATTGGGGAAATTGCTGCGCGGGTGACTGAGAGTGATGCTTTTGATTACTTAGACTATCCTATCGTGCGACTGGCTAGTGAAGATGTGCCAGTGCCTTATGCTCGCGTCTTGGAAGAAGGTATTTTACCAGATGTGACAAAGATTAAAGCTGCTCTGTATCAAATGGCACGCAATGGACGCGACAACTAAGGGAGGTGTGGCCTGTGGCAAAGGAAATTATTATGCCAAAACTCGGCGTAGATATGCAAGAAGGTGAAATCCTAGAGTGGAAAAAAGCCCAAGGAGATAGTGTCCAAGAGGGCGATATTTTGCTTGAAATCATGTCTGACAAGACCAATATGGAAATTGAAGCTGAGGATTCAGGAGTTCTTTTGAAAATCGTGCATCCTGCGGGTGATGTTGTGCCTGTGACCAAAGTAATCGGATACATCGGTGCAGCAGGTGAAGCCCTTCCTGATTCTGTGGGAGAGGAGACGGCTAGTCCAAGTCCGTCAACTCAGGAAGCGCCAGCCCAATCCTTGTCAGGTGTGTCAGCGCCAGCTATTGCCCCTAAAAAAGTGGATAATGGCAAGGTTCGTGCGACCCCAGCTGCTAGAAAGCTAGCGCGGGAGCGAGGGATTGACCTTGAAAAAGTGACGGGAAGCGGTGCCAATGGGCGTGTGCATGAAGCAGATGTGCAGGCCTTTAAGGCAGTGCGCGTGACACCTTTGGCTCGCAAGATTGCGCAAGATAAGGGCGTTGATTTGAATACTTTGGTTGGTACAGGGGAGCGTGGCAAAATTACCAAAGAAGATGTTTTAGCCAGTGTGCCAGCAGAAAAAGTGGCTACTTCGCAAAAAACACCTCTTGCTGTGAATCAAGCCCAAGACGGCGTTGAAGTGATCAAGATGTCTGCTATGCGTAAGGCTATTTCAAGAGGCATGACCCAATCTTATTTCACGGCGCCAACCTTTACCTTAAATTACGATATCGACATGACCAATCTCATAGCGCTGCGTCAGCAATTGCTTGAGCCAATCAAGACCAAAACAGGTTACAAGGTGACCTTTACCGATTTGATTGGGCTTGCTGTAGTTAAAACCTTGATGAAGGAAGAACACCATTTTCTTAACGCTTCTTTGATACATGATGCGCAAGACATTGAACTCCATCATTTTGTGAATTTAGGAATTGCCGTTGGGCTTTCAGACGGCTTAGTGGTACCTGTGGTTCACGGTGCAGACCAAATGACTTTGTCAGAATTCGTGGTGGCTTCAAAAGACATCATTCAAAAAGCGCAGGCTGGCAAATTAAAAGCGGCAGAAATGTCAGGATCAACCTTCTCAATCACTAATCTGGGGATGTTTGGCACTAAATCATTTAACCCCATTATCAACCAGCCAAATTCGGCTATTTTAGGTATTTCAGCGACGATTGATACGCCAGTAGCATATGAAGGTGAGGTGGTTATTCGTCCTATTATGGGAACGAGTTTGACCATTGACCACAGGCTAGTGGATGGCATGAACGGTGCCAAATTCATGCTGGATTTGAAAGCACTTCTTGAAAATCCTTTGGAATTGCTCATCTAATTAACAGAAAGGAAAAAGCAATGGCAGTAGAAATTATCATGCCCAAGCTCGGCGTTGACATGCAAGAGGGCGAAATCTTAGAGTGGAAAAAAGCCGAAGGGGATCCTGTGAACGAGGGCGATATTCTCCTTGAAATCATGTCTGACAAAACCAATATGGAAATCGAAGCCGAGGATTCAGGGGTACTTTTAAAGATTGTGCATCCTGCAGGCGATGTTGTCCCTGTCACAGAAATCATTGGTTACATTGGTGCTGAGGGTGAGGCCGTCGAATCAAGTCTGCAAAGGACAGCCGATAAAGCTGTCTCAGACCTAACTGCAGCAGGCTTGGTCGTTCCGCCAGCCGTTTCAGTGGTCAAAACCAACCATGACAAAGTGTTGCTGGCAGCTGAGGAATACGATATGATTGTCGTCGGTGGCGGTCCTGCAGGTTATTATGCCGCTATTCGTGGGGCTCAATTAGGAGCTAAAGTAGCCATCGTTGAAAAATCTGAATTTGGTGGTACCTGCCTCAATGTTGGCTGTATTCCAACCAAAACTTATCTCAAAAACGCTGAAATTTTGGACGGACTCAAAATTGCTGCTGGACGCGGAATAAACCTCGCCTCAACCAATTACAGCATTGACATGGATAAAACCGTTGATTTTAAAAATTCGGTTGTTAAAACCTTGACAGGCGGTGTTCGTGGGCTCTTGAAGGCTAACAAGGTTACTATTTTTGATGGTCTTGCTCAGGTTAATCCAGATAAAACCGTAACCATTGGCTCTCAAACCATTCAGGGGCACAGTATTATTTTGGCGACAGGTTCAAAAGTATCGCGGATTAACATTCCAGGTATTGAGTCACCTCTTGTTTTGACCTCTGATGATATTTTAGATTTGCGAGAAATGCCTAAGTCACTAGCTGTTATGGGTGGTGGCGTTGTTGGAATTGAACTTGGTTTGGTGTGGGCGTCTTACGGTGTTGATGTCACTGTTATCGAAATGGCAGACCGCATTATTCCAGCCATGGATGAAGAAGTGTCTCAAGAATTGCAAAAAATTCTCACTAAAAAGGGCATGACCATCAAGACCAATGTTGGCGTAGCGGAAATCAAGGAAAGCAATCACCAGTTGACCTTGACCCTGACAAATCACGAAAGTATTCAAGTTGAAAAAGCCCTGCTATCTATTGGACGCGTTCCACAAATGCAAGGACTTGAAAACCTCAATCTGGAAATGGAAGGCAACCGCATCAAAGTCAATGCCTACCAAGAAACCTCTATCCCAGGCATTTACGCTCCAGGTGATGTCAATGGGCAAAAAATGCTGGCGCACGCTGCTTATCGTATGGGCGAAGTGGCTGCTGAAAATGCTATTCGTGGCAATCATCGCAAAGCCAACCTCAAATACATCCCAGCAGCTGTTTATACCCATCCAGAAGTTGCCATGGTTGGTCTGACGGAAGAAGCGGCACGAGAACAATACGGCGATGTTTTAATTGGCAAATCAAGCTTTGCTGGCAACGGACGAGCCTTAGCATCTAACGAAGCGCAAGGTTTTGTCAAAGTCATTGCAGACCGCAAATACCATGAAATTCTTGGCGTTCACATTATTGGACCTGCTGCAGCCGAACTCATTAACGAAGCCGCAACCATTATGGAAAATGAATTGACCGTTGATGATGTGGCGCAAGCCATTCATGGACACCCAACCTTCTCTGAAAATATGTACGAAGCCTTCATGGATACTATCGGAGAAGCCATTCACAACCCACCAACACCTCGCCATTCTCAAAGATAAGGACCATTAGATGAAATACATTATCAATCATTCTCACAATCCAGCCTACAACATTGCCTTGGAAGCCTATGCTTTTCGTGAATTATTAGAAGAAGATGAGCTATTTATCCTGTGGATTAACGAGCCAACTATTGTTATCGGCAAGCATCAAAATGCTATTGAGGAAATAAATAAGGCTTACACAGATGAGCATGGTATCCATGTGGTGCGGCGTTTGTCAGGTGGCGGAGCCGTTTACCACGACCTCAACAATCTCAATTACACGATTATTTCCAACAAATCTCAAGAAGGGGCTTTTGATTTCAAGACCTTTTCTCAGCCTGTTATTGCCACTTTGGCGGATCTCGGCGTGACGGCAACTTTCACAGGACGAAACGACCTTGAGATTGACGGCAAGAAATTTTGTGGTAATGCCCAAGCTTACTACAAGGGGCGAATGATGCACCACGGTTGCCTGCTCTTTGACGTGGATATGACCGTTCTTGGCAATGCCTTGCAGATCTCAAAGGATAAAATCCAATCCAAAGGTGTGAAGTCTGTGCGTGCGCGTGTGACCAATATCTTGGATGAATTGCCTGAAAAAATCACGGTTGATGATTTCTCAGAAAAATTGCTCAACAAAATGCGAGAATTGTACCCTGACATGACCCAATACCATTTTTCAGAGCAGGAATTGCAAGCCATTCAGACTTTGGCAGACCAACAATTTGGCACCTGGGATTGGACCTACGGCACAGCTCCTGAGTACACAATCAAGCGCTCGGTTCGCTACCCATCAGGTAAACTAACCATTTATGCTGACATAGACAAATCCATCATTCAGGGCATTAAAATCTACGGTGACTTCTTTGGCATCAAAGACGTTTCAGATATTGAGAAAGCCCTTATTGGCCTTCGCTATGAGTATTCAGACGTCCTAGCTAAACTCCAAACCATAGACACAAGCCTTTACTTTGCCAATATCAGCCCAGAAGACATTGCCAAAGCCATTGTTGAGTAAGAAAAAACCGTTAGCTATTGCTAACGGTTTTGAGGTTGATGATTGGAATCAATTCAACAACTTTTGATAAATATGGCGTTCTTTATCGTTATTGACGGCAAAGATGACTTTTTTGACAAAGTGGCTTTGTTCTAAGAATTGTTTGGTTGTTTGGACGGCGACTTCGGCGACATTTTCATCGACAAAATGCGGGTCCTTGCTAGAATTAATCGCAGGTAGTGCCACGGATTCTAGCTGATTTTTCTCAGACAAGCCCAAGCAAGCCAAATAGGTTTGCGTCAGCAAATCCTTAGACATGGGGGTCAGAGGTCCGCTGAGATTAGGGCTGACGGTGTGTAGGACAAATTTGGCAGGCAGATTGTAAGCGGGTGTGATTTTGGCTGTTCCTGTTGGTTCTTCATAAGGCTGTTGCTCCATGAGATTGTAACAATCTTGTCGCAGCTGAACACCCGCATAAGTGTGGATGGCATTTTCCGAGCAATTATGCAAAGGTTCAAAGCAGCCTAGCAGATGACGACTCGCCGTATTAACAATACCGTCAACTTTTAGCCGTGTAATATCCCCCTTCCAAACGTAAAAACGCTCATCGTTGGGAACAGTGTGTAAGTGGTTGAGAAAAACCACTACACGCTCTGCCGCTTTTAATTGCAAATAATCGTTTTGAACAGAGAGGAAGTGCCGAGATGTCGCCATTGGAGGACGAACATTTAATAGAGCACGCAATAAGGACTCTTGACCTGACAAATCCTCTGGAATATGAATTGCTTTGTATTGCGAATTTTCCTTTAGCAAGTAGCCTAAGAGATAATTAACCATTTCTTGTTTAGTCATGAGGCCTCCTTTATGAACGCATAAACGTTACTAAGGATAAGTATAGCACCTTTTTGACAAAATGGCATTAAGAAATGCAAACGATAACACAAAAAACATCTTTTTATGTTAATAAATGAGAATAAAAAAGGAGATAAGATGCATTATGATTAAAACCATTACAACACAGGACCTGAAAGAAAACCTGCAAAGACAACAATGTCATGTGCTTGATGTCCGTGAGCCAGACGAATATGCCACAGGGCACGTGCCAACGGCGGTTAATTTACCATTGAGTGAATTGGTCGAACGGTACCAAGAATTAGATAAGGACATGCTTTATTATGTGATTTGTCAGATCGGTGGGCGTTCTGAGCGGGCAAGTTTGTTTTTGGACCAAGAAGGTTACCAAGTCGTAAATGTGCTAGGAGGAACATCCGCTTGGCCAGGGCATTAGAAAAATAAGCTCTGCCGTAGTTACAAGCCACAAAGAAGATGGTATAATAGATAAAACGAGATATGGGGGAGTTAGACATGACCATTAGACCTGCGACAAGTGCTGATATTCCAAGCTTAATGGACCTTTTGCAACAAGTTTTGTCCGTACATCATGCAGTAAGACCTGATTTGTTCCAAGCTAAAGGTGTGAAATACACGGAGCAAGAATTGGCAGATCTGCTTTCTGATGATAAGCGTCCTATTTTTGTCTATGAAGGCGAAGAGGGCAAGGTGTTGGGGCATATGTTTACTATCATTGAGGAAGCGCAAGCGCCAAAAGTTCCTCACAAAACCTTGTTTATCGATGATTTGTGTGTGGACGCGGCAGCGCGTGGGCACAAAATTGGGGAGCAGTTGTACCAGTTTGCCTTGTCTTATGCGAAAGAGATTGGTTGCTACAACGTGACCTTGAACGTTTGGAATGCCAATGAAGCGGCTCTGCGTTTTTACCAACATCAAGGCATGACCCCGCAAGAAACCCGTATGGAACACATTATCAAATAAGCTGACAGTTAGGAGCAGCCCTAACTGTTTTTTTGCCATTTTTTGAAAATACATGAGAAAAACATGAAAAAAATACAGTTAAAATCCATCTTTTTTTCAAAAATATGAGATAATAGGAGTGTAAACGATTGCCCATTGAGCAGCAATCAGATGGCGTGTTTCGCAAAAGGGGGACTTATGGGGACAATAAACGATTATGTGACGCAACATCAAGACAAGACTTTCGAGGCTTTTCCACTTAATGAGGCGGATAAAATGTGCATAAATGAGTTGGGTTATTTTTGTTTTGAAGAACTGGATGCCAGTATCGATGTGACCAAGGATGTCTTGGTGCAAGAAGTTTTTCGTCCGTATAGCACGGGGGAAAAGACCTTGGACCGCAATTTTTTGGCGACTAAATCACGTATTGATTTGCTAAAAACAGTGGCGGAATCGGACCGTTTTGCGGATTTGCACGTGTCTTATTATGTCAATGATGTGGACGAAGAATACGAAAGACAGTTTGCGGCAATGGTCTTTAGTTTACCTCAGTTAGATTATCGCCAACTGGTTTTTCGTGGGACTGATGACACCTTGATTGGTTGGAAGGAAGATTTCAAATTGAGTTATGTGCGAGAAATCCCAGCTCATCGTTCGTCTTTGAAATATTTGGAAGAAATTTTAAGTGAGAATGCGGGTTCTTTTACCTTGTCAGGGCATTCTAAAGGTGGCAATTTAGCCCTATACGCGGCGGCCAATGTGCGTCCTGACCTTCGCTCGCAAATCACGCAGATTTATATGTTGGATTCTCCAGGGCTTAATGAAGCCGACCTTGCAAAAGAAGGTTACCGAGCAATTCGCGATAAGGTGCGGGTTATTCGACCAGAAGAGTCTATCGTTGGGGTGATGTTGTACAATGACATCGAGCCAGTTATCGTTCAAAGTCAAGGTGTGGGCATCATGCAGCACGCTTTGACCAATTGGCAAATGGACGCTGAAACAGGCCAATGGCTAATTGCCGAGCATCCAACAGAATTGAGCCGAAATCTTGAAAAAACCTTTAAACAGTGGACGGATGATTTATCAAGCCAAGAATTAAAACTCTTGTTTGATACCTTGTTTGACACCCTCATGTCCAGTGGCATTACCAGTATCAACGATTTGGCGGTTAATCGAGAATTTGTGTCGAAACTCTCTGCTAGTCTGACCTCCTTTCACTCTATTGGAGCAGAGAAGAAGCTTCTCCTAGCCAAGTCGGCCAAGCTCTTTTTGGGGGCTTTTATGGGACACAGTAAATTAGCTACCTTGACTAAAGACAGAGGCAATTTGTCCCTGCCTGATTTGAATCGTTTCCGCGACTATTGGGACGATAGAAGAGAGTGATGAAATTGTTTAGCACTTAGATTGGTCTGGGTGCTTTTTTTGGTGTTCCAGCCTATTTTAGAAAACGATTATATTTTTACTAAAAAGTTCCTTTTTGGGCTTGACTTGGAGTGTACTCTAAGGTATATACTGAAGGTAACAAAGAGAGGAGATGACCTATGAATATCAAAACCGTTAGCGAGCAGACAGGGATTTCGGCAGATACGATTCGTTATTATGAGCGGATTGGCTTGATTCCACGCGTCAAACGTCAGGCGTCGGGCGTTCGTGATTTTTCAGAACGTGACATTGCGGCCTTGGAATTTGTCCGTTGTTTCAGAAGAGCAGGCGTTGGCATCGAATCCTTGATTGAGTACATGGGCTTGGTGGAAGCAGGTGATGGCACCGAACAAGCAAGGCTAGACTTATTAGAAGAAGAACGTGTCAAATTAGAAGCCCGCATTGCCGAATTGCAAGAAGCCCACAGACGACTCAACCGCAAAATTCAAAACTACCAAAACATCGTTCTTAAAAAAGAACAGCATTTGTTTAACGAAGAAATCACAAAATCTTGATGTGGAAAGGAGAACCTAGTGGAATACAAAACATTATCAAACGGTATTAAAATGCCTATTTTAGGATTTGGAGTTTACCAAATTCCTAATATCGATGAATGCGAGCGTGTGGTTAGTGATGCCATTTTAGTTGGTTATCGTTTAATTGATACAGCTCAATCCTATAAGAATGAAGAAGCTGTTGGAAATGCTATCCGTAAGTCAGGGATTGCACGTGAAAATTTTTTTATCACAACTAAAATTTGGATAAGCAATTATGGCTATGAGAAAGCAAAAGCTTCTCTGGATGCTTCTTTAGCTAAACTTCAAACAAACTATATTGATTTAGTCCTTCTCCACCAGCCATTTGGTGATTATTATGGTGCTTATCGTGCTATGGAAGAGTACTATAAAGCTGGTAAAATAAGGACAATTGGTATTAGCAATTTTGCCCCTGATCGTATGGCAGATTTAGCTATTTTTGCGGATGTTACGCCTATGGTCAATCAAATTGAGACACATGTCTTTAATCAACAATTGAAAGCCCGTCAGACAATGGATGAATATGGTATTCAAATAGAATCTTGGGGACCATTCGCAGAAGGGCGCAATGATTTCTTTACAAATGAAACACTTGTTAATATTGGGCGAAAATATCATAAATCGGCTGCACAAGTCGCCCTTCGTTATTTGATTCAACGTGATGTTATTGTCATTCCTAAGACCGTGCATAAAAATCGTATGGAGCAAAATTTTGATGTCTTTAATTTTGTTTTAACAAAAGATGATATGGAAGCAATTTTGAAACTTGATATGGGGGAGAGTCAATTCTTTTCCCATGTTGATCCTGAAACAGTTAAAAGGATTAGTTCATTTAAACTTTAAGTGATGTGATTTTACTTTCTACCAGAAAGGAGAGAACAATGACCATTAAACAAACAGCAGGACGTGACCAATTGGGTGATTTTGCGCCAGCATTTGCTCATTTTAACGATGATGTGCTTTTTGGTGAAAATTGGAACGACACGGCTATTGACTTGAAAACCCGCTGCCTTATCACGGTAGTGGCCCTCATGGCACAAGGTATAACCGATAGTTCGATGGCGCATCACCTTGAAAATGCTAAAAATCACGGCGTTAGCAAGGAAGAAATAGCGGCAGTAGTTACCCATGTGGCTTTCTATGCAGGCTGGCCAAAAGCTTGGGCTGTTTTTCGCCTAGCTAAGGACATTTGGCAGGACGATTAAAGAAGGGAGTTTACTATGACGAATACAGAAATGGACAAAGTGGCATTTGATCAGGCAAATGTTTTCGGAAAAGGGCAGGCAAATGATGCTTTTGCACAGTATTTTGACGGGCAATCTTTTCTCAATCCCTTGGTGGATGAGGAGTCGCCTTTATTTCTCGCAAATGTGACCTTTGAGCCTGGTTGTCGCAATCATTGGCATATTCATCAAGCAGATAAGGGTGGCGGTCAGGTATTGATTTGCACAGCTGGGCAAGGTTGGTATCAAGAAGAAGGCAAGGAAGCGGTAAACCTTGTGCCAGGCAAGGTCATCGTCATTCCAGCTAACGTTAAACATTGGCATGGCGCTAAAAAGAATGCTTGGTTTAGCCATATTGCCATCGAGGTGTCTGGTAATAATACCAAAACCATCTGGCTGGAGGCCGTTAGTGACGCAGATTACAAGACCCTTTAATCTTGCCGTGACAATTTAGCATTAGCGTGTTACACTAAAATCATGAAACACACTGCTCACACTCATATCGTCAAGGCAGGGCATTTTCTGAAACTATTCAAAAATGATGCCCAGTTTAGCACACCTATTTTTCGTCGGGATAAAAAACGCAAAAACCTACAATTTGTTATTGTTTTTAAAGATGCAAACGGATCTTACGCCCTTAATCATTCGCAGCAAGGGTATAGCTCGTACCTCAAGCGCCTCAAAACATTTAGTCAAAAGACGCTTTATCAAGGTATCTTGTCTGTGCCGGCAAAAGCGCGTGCGAGTGTTCAGGTTTTGCAGGTGCCAAGTGACCGAAAAGTTCGGGCGTCGGACGTTACCTATTATTCGGACGCTGAGATTGAGGCCATTTTGTCTAAGAAAAAGGTTATAGAAGAAGTCTATGATCCCTTTCGTGATGCTCATTCGGTAGTATTTCAGCAGGATACAAAAGCTTCTGAGATGACCTACGAAGATTACCAAGGCATCCAAGATTTTCACCCTTTTTTGACGCTCAAGGACCAAGCGACCGAGGTGTTTTGTACCTATCAAGACCACAACAAAAACCAAGCCATTTCCTTGAGTTTAATGGGGTGGTATTATCTGGGGCAACAATTAAAAATCAGCTGGAAACCTAATTCTCAGCCCAAAGCACGTTGGCGTTCATCCTTGCTTGCCATTGACAAAAAGACCAAGCGTTATTTCTTTCAGGGCAATATTTACCAAGAAAAGGGCACCGATCCTGTCTTTTTGGAAAATCTGACCTTTCAGCCACAAAAAAGCAGAGCTAATAGCCAAGCCGTGGCTGCAGAATTTAAGCGCCTCATCCAAGAAATAAAGCAACAGGAGCGTGCTGCTCTCTTGACGCGTCGCTAAAATGGCGGTTGAGTCTTTTGTGATTTATGCTATAATGATCTCTGATTGAAAATTGTTAGAAAGTGCAAAAATGACAGAATTGGATATTGAGCGTTACCACGAATTGGCTCAGCAAAAGCAAAAAGAACACCGCAAATTTTTAGCAACCCTCAAGAAAAAAGCCCCTAAAAACCTTGACAAAATCACGCAGGAAATCCACACGGAAGTCTTTCAAGAGATTGATTGCACCCAGTGTGCGAATTGTTGTAAAAGTCTGGGACCGCTTTTCACTGAAGCAGATATTACCCGCATTTCAAAGGCTTTTCGCATGAAATTATCAGTCTTTGAGGACGCTTATCTTCGTGTTGACGAGGACGGCGACAAGGTTTTCCAAAGCATGCCTTGCCCTTTCCTAGGCAGCGATAATTTGTGTACCATTTACGATGTCCGTCCCAAAGCGTGCCGTGAATTTCCCCACACCGACCGTAAAAAGATTTACCAAATCAATAACCTTACTATTAAAAATACCCTCTTTTGCCCCGCCGCCTATCTTTTCGTTGAAAAACTCAAGGAGCGATTGGAGGGGAGATAATTAACCAAAACTTTTTGAACTGTTTCGTTTCAAGAGGTTTTTATTATAATTTTATTAGGATTCTAATTATTTGCAATACCTCATGATATAATAGAATAACTAAAAATGAAATGAGAATTTCTATGCATATTGAAAAATTAAAATACTTCATAGATTTGTATGAATGTAGAAATTATATAGAAACAGCTCGTAAAAACTTTATTTCACAAGCATCTATTAGCCAATACATTTCTTCACTTGAAAAAGAATTTAACACGAAATTTTTTGATAGAAGTGTGACTCCTATTCAACCAACTTTAGCTGGAAAAATGCTATATAATAATGCAAAATGATGTTAAAGCAGTATGAAGAAACAAAAATTCAAATACAACATTCAATAAATACCTTGAAGCCAAGACTCAGTATTGCCTATACTTCTTTATATGATTTAAGATTACCCCTACCTTTTATCTCCTATCTTAAAGAAATTGGCTTTCCTATCAACATTCAATTAAAAAAGTAGAAGGAAAAAATATTGAAACCTATGTTACAAAAGATATTTCTGATTTGGCATTATCATTTGGAGAAGAATTTACCAGTAAAAACATTTCAAAATTAGTGATAAAATCAGGTAGATATAATGCATTGGTCGCTCAGGGACACCCACTATTTGATTATCAGGTTATTAATGTTTCGGAACTGTATCAGTATCCTTTGTTAATGTTGAGTGAGGAGAGCATGGGTAAAAGTTATGTCATTATGAAAGAACGTTCGCTAAAAGATGGCTTTTATCCTAATATTGCTAGGACGGTTGATGATTTTGAAGAAAGTTTCTTTTATATATTATCAGAACAACTTATTGGATTTGGAACAGATGATTTTAATTTATCTAAATTAGATGGAATGATTCGAAGCATTCCGATTGAAGGTAGCTGGCATACTTATGAAATTGTTCTAGCTTATCAAAAAGATTCTAAAAATCAAACACTTATTGATTTTCTAACCATTTTTGATAATTCCTTATTATGATTTCTAATGGGCCATAAAAAAATAGGATTGAATTTTAGATAGCGTTTACATTATAATAAAACTAACAATAAAGTAAATATCTTTTAAGGAGAAGTATTATGACAAAAATTGTTGTTAATGGTGTTGATGGAAACTTTGGCTCACAAGTCGCTAAACATATTCAAAATTTGTTACCAAAGGACGATTTATTATTTACTGCACCTAGAGAGGAAGCATTAAAACCTTATCAAGAACAAGGTATTAAGACAGCAGTAGCTGATTTTAACTCATTGGAGAATCTTGTAAAAGTGTTTGAAAATGCAAATAAAGTACTTCCGATTTCAATGCCTTTTGTTGGTGAAAAAACGTTGTAAAGTTCATCAAAATGTAGTTGAAGCTTGTGTTAAAGCAAATGTTAGACAAATTGTATACACCTCAGTACTTTCAGATAGTCACCCACTTAATCCAAGTATTGAAAATATAGACCATAGTTTTACAGAAGCTATCATTCAGAATTCACCATTAGACTACATTTTCCTTCGTAATTCTTTATTTGCAGAAGCTTTTATTAGTGATTATTTAAGAGCAGTGGATGCAAAAGAAGAGGTTATTTCTAAAAATATGGGCGATGGTCGAGTTTGGTTTATTTCTCGTCGAGATGCAGCCTTTGCTGCGAGTTGTGCCCTTTCCAATGACCTTCTTCATCGTGAAGTATTGAATATTAATGGTATTGAACCGATTTCTTATCAAAACTTTCTAGACATTGCCAATAAGGCAACAGGAAATCATATCGCATATAATAAATTAACAGACGATGAATTATATGCCTATTTCGATTCTATTGGAGTTCCAAGAGATACTGACGGTGACTTTAGTAAGAGTCCTATCCAAGCTACATCAGAAGGTATGGTAAGTTTTGGTACAACAGTGACAGAAGGCTTTTTAGATGTTCCAGTTAGTGATTTTGTTAAATTGACAGGACGTAAACCACTTAGCCTATCAGAGATGTTTGAAAATGTGGACGATTATTTACTAGGAGAGCGTCATACTGTAGAATAATTTTTGTCGGTTAACAATGAACAGCTGGAGTCAGATGACTTCAGCTGTTTGTTTATATGACTTTCAGTCCATCACGCTATCAAGCTGTCAGAAGCAAAAAAATCATGATCACCCATTAACGGGTAGTCATGATTTAGTAATCAATTTTTTGTTCTTCGGTGATGAGGTTTGTCATTTTTTGGGGATTGATGATGCGAATTTGGTGGCCAACCTTGTCAATCAGGCCTTCTTCACGCAGGGCTTTGACCATGCGGGCAATTGTCACAGAATGCATACCAAGATAGCTGGCGATTTCTTGGTAAGTAAAGACAGTGTCGAGCAACAGCTCGCCAGAAGGTTCTTGCTCAGCTTGGTCCATCAAAAAGCGGCTGAATTGCACAAGGGCAGGTTCGTTTTTGCTGCTATGAAAATGCTCCATCAAATACACCAAGTTTTCAGTGAGGGTATTGACCATCAGCGCTGTGATAGATGGAAAACCGAGCAATTCCTGAAAACTGCGGTTTGAAATGCGGTAAGCAACGCAAGGGGTTTTAGCAATGATAGAGAAGGTCTTTTTGCCATAATAATTTAAATTAAAGGTTGTCATAAGGGATGTAAATCCGACAAATTGTTCTCTCTTAAAGTAGAGGTAGGTGGTTTCCTTGCCGTCAAGAGAAATGGACGAGAGTGCGCAAATGCCTGAAGACAGGATGAAGATGTCCCCGTTAGACTCTCCTGCGATGGATGTGGCTAGGCAGTCCCCTTTTTTAAATGTGACCCTCTCCCCATATTGTAAAAGCTCTGTGATGTCAACTGTTGTATGCATATATGCCCTTTCTAAGTTACAAGCTGTGCCCGTTTAATTACTTAGTTTACGTTAATTTTGGTTTTTAATCAAGTCCTTATTTTCTAAAAATAGTTTAAAAATATCTTGGTAAAGTGTTTTAAAATGGCTATTTTTTCGCCAGATAAAAGTAAAATCATGACAAACTGGTGGAATATCAAGGTCGATGGCCACCAATTTTCCAGAAGCCAATTCATTTTTGACCACGCTGCGATAAACAAAACTAATCCCTACATTGTGCGCGACCAAGCTGCGAATCATATTGAGGCTACCAATTTCAGTGACTTGTCGAAAATCATTGATAGATAGGTTGTTTTCTTTGAGAATGAGCGACAGCATTTCACGCGTGCCAGACCCCTGTTCTCTGATGATAATAGGATAATCCAACAAGGTTTCCAAGGTCACAGCTTTGCCATTTAAATCTGACTGCGACGAAGCAACGGCGATGAAGGGCTCTGACGTGTAAGGGAGAAAATCGTATTTTTCCTTAGAGAAAAAGCCCTCGATAATGGCAAAATCAATCTTTCCTTGATCCAGTGCCTTGAGCAAGGACGTGGTATTATTGACCAGCATGTTGAATTGGTATTGGGAATATTGTGAAAAGATGTGAATCAAGGAGTCACACAAGATAAATTCCCCGATGGTGGAAGTGGCGCCAAAATTCAATGGTTTGACATCTTTCTTCAAATCCGATTTGAAATGCTGGATGTCATTGTTGATGGTCATGAGCAAATTCAGCAACTCTTCGCCGTTTTGCGTCAATTGGCAATGTTTTCCTGAAAAGGTGAAGAGCTTGGTTTGATACTCGATTTCCAAGGCTTGAATGTGCTTGGTGACAGCAGGTTGTGTGATGTGAAGTTCCTTGGCGGCTTGGGTAAAGTTCATGGTTTCACATACTTTCATAAACGTAAACACACGATAGTCCAACATGGTGGGATTTGTCCTTTATCATTCTTTTTTGTTATTATATCATAAAAAAGAATAATTTTACATTATAGTTAAGAGGGGGTATAATTATTGTCATGAAAAGGAGTTTGAAACTATTATGACATTTCAGAAAAAAGTTCCCGGTGTTTTATTTTGTACCATTTTAGCCTTGCCAGCTTGGTTTTTAGGGGAAAAATTCCCTCTTGTTGGTGCTCCGGTATTTGCCATTTTGCTTGGTATGATTATCGGTAATTTTCACACTAATCGTGAACAAACGGCGGAAGGGATTGCCTTCACTTCAAAATACGTTTTGCAAATCGCCGTTGTGCTTTTGGGATTTGGTCTTAACTTGACCCAAGTGGTGAAAGTAGGGACAGAATCTTTACCTATTATCATCAGCACCATTTTGGTATCGTTAATCATTGCCTTTCTTTTGCAAAGATGGTTGAAGCTTGACGTCAATACAGCAACCTTGGTTGGTGTTGGGTCATCTATTTGTGGTGGTTCAGCCATTGCAGCGACAGCGCCAGTTATCCAAGCCAAAGACGAAGAAGTGGCTAAAAGTATCTCAGTTATCTTCTTGTTCAACATCTTGGCAGCCTTGATTTTCCCAACCCTTGGGGAATTGCTTCACTTGTCAAACCACGGTTTTGCGGTCTTTGCAGGTACAGCCGTTAATGATACCTCATCTGTAACAGCGGCTGCAACAGCTTGGGATGCTGTACACGGTTCAAATACACTTGACGGAGCAACCATTGTTAAATTAACACGTACATTGGCTATTATCCCGATTACCTTAGGTTTGTCATTTTACAGAGCTTACAAAATGCAAAAAAATGGTGGAGAAGCTAAACAAACCTTCCAATTGCGTAAATCTTTCCCAACCTTTATTTTATTCTTCTTGATGGCATCAATCATCACAACAATTGCCAGCAGCATGGGTGTTGACACTGTGATTTTTGATAACTTGAAAGTTCTTTCAAAATTCTTCATCGTTATGGCTATGGGAGCTATTGGTTTGAATACCAACCCTGTGAAATTGGTCAAAACTGGTGGACAAGCCATCATGCTTGGGGCTATTTGTTGGGTAGCAATTACTTGCGTGAGCCTCTTCATGCAACATTCTCTAGGTATTTGGTAATTTTTGACAAAAATCTGAGTCGAAAGGCTCAGTTTTTTTGTGCCCAAAACGCCTGACGTGGCTTTTGTGAGCTTATGTTATCCTATGAGTCCTGAATTTGTTATAATAAAGGGTATGAACGAACTGATTAAACACAAATTACAATTATTGCCAGATAGTCCAGGATGCTATATCCACAAAGACAAGCATGGCAAGATTATTTATGTGGGAAAGGCTAAAAATCTGAAAAACCGTGTTCGGAGTTATTTCCACGGTAGCCACGATACCAAGACGGAATTATTGGTGTCTGAGATTGCGGATTTTGAGTATATTGTGACAGGGTCAAATACTGAAGCCCTATTGCTTGAAATCAATCTCATCCAAGAAAACCAACCCAAGTACAACATTCGGCTAAAAGATGATAAGTCTTACCCTTTTATCAAGATTACGGTCAACGAGCAATACCCACGATTGCTCATTACGCGTCAAATCAAAAAAGACGGTGCCATGTATTTTGGCCCCTATCCTGACTCGGGGGCGGCAAATGAAATCAAACGGCTTTTGGACCGCATTTTCCCCTTTAAAAAATGCACCAATCCAGCCAATAAAGTTTGTTTTTACTACCATTTAGGGCAATGCAACGCCCACACGATTTGCCATGTGGATCACCAGTATTTTGTTGATATGGCGCAAGACGTCAAGCATTTTCTTAATGGTCAAGACGATAAAATTGTCAACGAACTCAAGGCAAAAATGCAAGCAGCTTCAGATGAAATGGCTTTTGAGCGTGCGGCAGAATACCGTGACTTGTTGCAGGCCATCTCGACCTTGCGCACTAAACAACGGGTGATGAACCAAGACATGATGGACCGTGATATTTTTGGGTATTATGTCGATAAAGGGTGGATGTGCGTCCAAGTTTTCTTTGTTCGTCAAGGCAAACTCATTCAGCGGGATGTCAATATGTTTCCTTATTATGACGAGCCTGAGGAAGATTTCTTGACTTATGTGGGGCAATTTTACCGTGACAAGAAGCACTTTGTACCCAAAGAAATCTTCATTCCCAATGACATTGACGAGGACTTGGTTAAGGCTGTGGTAGATGCTAAAATCGTCAAACCGCAACGAGGTGAGAAAAAGCATTTGGTCAATTTAGCGACAAAAAATGCCCGTGTCAGCCTGCAACAAAAATTTGATTTGCTTGAAAAAGACATGAAAAAGACCTACGGTGCTATTGAAAATATTGGAAACTTGTTGCATATTCCAAAACCTGTTCGCATCGAGGCTTTTGATAATTCCAATATTCAAGGAACGAGCCCAGTGTCTGCCATGGTGGTCTTTATTAACGGTAAGCCAAGCAAGAAAGATTACCGCAAATTCAAAATCAAGACGGTTGTGGGGCCTGATGATTATGCCAGTATGCGCGAAGTGCTTTACCGCCGTTACCACCGCATGATGACAGAAGGGCAAACACCGCCTGATTTGATTATCATTGATGGGGGGCAAGGTCAGGTCAATGTGGCGCGTGATGTCATTGAAAAGCAACTTGGCTTGTCTATTCCCATCGCAGGTTTGCAAAAAAATGACAAACACCAAACCCATGAATTGCTATTTGGTAATCCCTTGGAGGTGGTTCCTCTCCCACGCAACTCAGAAGAATTTTTCCTTTTGCAACGTATTCAAGACGAGGTGCACCGCTTTGCCATTACCTTTCACCGTCAAGTGCGCAGTAAAAATTCCTTCTCATCTAAGTTGGATGGCATTGCAGGTTTGGGACCAAAGCGCAAGCAATTGCTCATGAAACACTTCAAGAGTCTTGCCAATATTCAAAAAGCAGATGTGGAGGCTATCAGGAAGTGTGGCATTCCGCAAAACGTAGCGCTCGCAGTCAAGGAACGCCTTCAAGAAGAAACAGAGGCTTAATGGTGTTTTTAGATTGTGTTATCACCTAAACTATGCTAACATGGATAAGGATTTTTTTAAGGAGATGATCATGTTTCAGAATGTAAGAGAGAGGCTTTCTCGTTTCCGAGAAAAAGAGGTTTGGCTATCCGGCCTTATCACCGTGGTAGCCGCCTTTGTATTGATTCTTCCTCAAGTATTAACAAAAGGAGTCATTGCTGGCAGTGATTTTCTTTTTCATTACAACCGTTTTTACGAAACGGCCATGCAGATAAAGACGGGCAATTTCAGCTACTTTATTTCGCTATTTGGCTTTTACAGTTCGGGCCGCATTGTTAACGCCTTATATGGTCCGTATTTTGCCTATTTTCAAGGGCTTTTAGTGCTCATCAGCCGAAATTGGTACACGTATCAGCTGGTGTCACGCTTTCTCATGGGCATTATCGCTGGCTTTTCCATGAATGCTCTTACCAAGCGAGCAGGCGTTAAGCCTAAGATTTCCCTAGCCATAGCGGTCTTTTACATGACTACGTTTTCCATTCAGTACTGGACTTTCCGTCAAGGATTTTCAAGCTGGGGAGCAGCCGTCATGCCTTGGTGCTTGATTCCTGCCATTGATTTTATTCAAACGAAGAAAATTGCGCCTGTTCGTTTAGCAGTGGCGGTGTCTGTTATGGTGCAGATTCATATGCTGAGTGCTTTCTTGCTCATTTTGGCCTACCTGCCTTTTTACCTCTATGGTTTTGTCAAATCCACGGACAAGAAAAACATCTTGTGGAATGGCATCAAGGCTGTCGCCCTAGCCCTTGTTTTAACGGCAAATGTTTGGGTGGTGCTGGCAAATGTCGGACGTGCCAACAATCTGGTTGAGCCTTTTATCAATTCAAAACTGTATATCATGACGGTCAATCAGCGTAGCATTCAGTGGTTGATAACACCGATTCCTTTGCTGCTCATGGTCTTGTACCAGCTCTATTTCACTTTCAAACATTGGCGTCATTTTGATACGCTCTTGCGTTTGGTGGTAGGGTCATTTTTCCTATTTTTGGTGCTATCCAGCAGCATTTTCCCTTGGTATTCCATCAACAAATTGAACCTATCCTTGGTCAACCTCATTCAATTTCCTTTCCGCTTTTTCATTCCAGCAACGGTACTCTTGTTATTAGCGGTGGCTTTAATTCTTGAGAGGTATTTTGATGTCAAGTGGTCACGCTGGGTAACGATTGGCTTATTGCTGGTTAATGTGGTTAGTTTTGCTCAAATTATGCATTTGCAGCAGGAAAAAATCACTGAATATTACACAGCCAAACACCCTATTAAAAACAAAAAACACACCTTTGTTCTTGGCAACACCAAAGCTGTCCAAGCAAGCTTTTACAGTTCTAATTTGAATGATTTGCTGGACTTGATTGCCAAATCAACACCAGACTACTTGCCATCTAAAAAGTCAAATACCGACAACAAGTATGTTTTGTATGAGAAATTTGTCCTCAAACATACGGACGATTTCAAAAAATCACAAGACGGCAGCACCTTGATAGTGACTTGGAATGCGGACAACGACGGCACGGTTAGTTTACCAGTTGCCAAGTATCAAGATACGCAGCTTGTTTTAAACGGCAAGAAATTAACGTCTAAGGACTACCTTTTGTCTGGTATTGGAACACCGACAGTTACCCAACGAATTGGTAAAAACACGTTAGAAGTCACTTACCAAGTTGGGACATGGTTCTATGCGCTTATCATTATCAATCTACTAACTTGGGTCGCAGTCTTGTTCGTGCCGATGGTTAGACGGTCTTAGAGATGGTGGAAAAATTATTTTCTACTATCTAGCGATTTTCCTACGATTTGTGATAGTTTTGCATCTCAGAGCTTTTCTGCTTGTTTTTGTAGTAATTGCAATTAGTATCTCTCTGGGATGCTTTTTGTATATCTAAGCGACTAACTGTTTTTCAGAATACTCTGTAGTTTTTAACCTAACAGCCCGTAATTCCCCCACCTCTAAGGTGGCGGGATGTAAGGGCTTCGGTCTAGTGCAGGGACTTGCTCCCTGTGCGTGACCGACAATAAAGAGGATTGGCAAGTTTTTGACTTGCCTTTTGTCTTATGATAAAATAAAGTCAGTTATAGTTCGTAAAAGGTTGTTATATCAATGAAATTAGATACAAATGCTCATTCAGTCTTTCTGCTTCATTACCATCTCATTCTTGTTGTGAAATATCGCCGCCAAGTATTCACTGATGAGATTTCGGAACGTGCAAAAGAAATATTTTCTTACATAGCACCCAGTTACAAAATTGAGTTAGTGGAATGGAATCACGATAAAGACCACGTTCACATTCTATTCAAAGGACAACCTAAAACAGAAATGAGTAAATTCATCAATGCTTACAAATCTGCTAGTAGTCGATTACTAAAGAAAGAGTTCCCTATTATTCGCCAAAAACTCTGGAAAGAAATGTTCTGGTCTCAATCTTTCTGTCTCCTATCTAGTGGTGGAGCCCCTATTGAAGTTATCAAAGAATATATCGAAAATCAAGGACAAAAGAAATGACAGTTAGGCAAAAATCTTATAAGTTCAGAATATATCCAACTAAAGAACAAACTGTTATGTTCTCTAAAACATTTGGCTGTTCTAGGGCTATCTGGAATATGATGTTAGCTGATAAAATCAAGCACTATGAAGAAACAGGACAAACACTAAAAAATACGCCAGCTCAATACAAGAAAGAGTTCGAGTGGCTAAAAGAAGTTGATAGCCTTGCATTAGCTAATGTACAACTCAATCTCCAAAAAGCCTATAAATCTTTCTTCCAATCTGGATTTGGTTTTCCAAAATTCAAGAAAAAACGTCATCGTCAATCTTACAAAACAAACAACCAAAACGGGACAATTACTGTACTTGATGGAAAAGTCAAGCTCCCTAAAATTGGGTGGGTGAAACTCAACCAACATAGAGAAATGTCTGGTGTTATCAAGAGTGCTACTATCTCAATGACAGAAACAGGTAAATACTTTATTTCGATTTTGTGTGAAACTGAAATCTATCCACTCCCAAAAACAGGGGAGCATGTAGGGATTGACCTTGGGTTGTCTGATTTCGCTATTCTATCAACTGGAGAAAAGATTGGAAATGAGAAGTTTCTCCAAAATCTCTCCAAGAAACTAGCTAAAGAGCAGAAAATCCTTTCTCGTAGAGCCTTGGTTGCTAAAAAATCTGGTAAGAAGTTGTCTGAAAGTATGAACTATCAGAAACAACGTATCAAGGTAGCTAATATCCACGAGAAGATAGCTAACAAACGCAGAGATTTTCTCAATAAGCTAAGTACGGAAATTGTCAAGAACCACGATATTATCTGTATTGAAGACTTATCCAGTAAAAATCTGATGAAAAATCATAAATTGGCTAGGGCTATCGGAGATGTCTCTTGGTCTGAATTTGTGAGAATGTTAGAGTACAAGGCTGAATGGTACGAAAAACAAGTATCAAAAATTAGCCGTTGGTATGCTTCATCTCAAATCTGTTCAGATTGTGGCTTCGCTTCAGGTAAAAAGCCACTCTCAATCAGAGAATGGACTTGTGAAAATTGTGGTAGTCATCACGATAGAGACATCAATGCAAGTATCAATATTCTAAACGAAGGGCTACGCTTAGCCTAACAAATAAAGTGAACCGTAGGAACTACGGGGATAGCTTGGTAAACTTGTGTAACCGCTGTTGGTTAGAAAGCTAATCATCAAGTCAGCACAGTACCCAAGAAGCTCCTACCTCTAAGCGATAGCGTAGGTAGGAGTGGTTCACTAATCATTCTAAAGAATTGTAATAAGATAAACGGATGTCACCTTAGCTTAGAAAATGGTATAACAGTAGGATATGAAATAGGAGTTAGGAGAGAAAAAGGATGACTGAGGAATTTGATTACGTTGCTTTTGCGAAAGAGTTTGAAGCTGCTAATGGACGACCACCATCAGCTAAAGAACTAGACGATGCAAAGTGGTCTCATTATGGGGTTAAATGGGGAACACCAGAAAGAAGTACAGGCTAGACTAGAAAGCTTAAAACCTAGCTCTGGGGAGCGTTTAATCGATCTTTTTGGCTATTTGATAAAAGGTGTTGGCTTTTTATCACGAGGCTTTCTGAGAGCCTTAGTTCTTTTGGTACAAACACCAGTTTATTTAGTATCGTTTGTATTCAACTACATAAGATCTGCCATAGCGGTTATGATTATGTTTTTTGTAACTAAAGTGGCAATGTTTTTTGGTAGTTAACGTTTTCATGGAGCATCTTAATATTTCAAATTTATCTCAAGCTTCAGGTTTACTCGGATTCTTTGGAAAACTTGTAATGATCTACAATTTGCAGCCCAACTTCTGGGCATATCCAGCCGTTGACATTATAGTAATACAGGTTGCTATCATCTTTTTTTGCTTTAGTCATGACATTCTCAAAAATAGATGAAAGACGCTAAATAGTTTTTAAGAACCTTTCGAGGTTCTTTTATTTTTGATTGGAAAGGAGTTGTATGAAAGATATTCTTTCAGAATTGACCAAAAGTTTGGAGATTACCCTGTTTTATTGACTGTTATTCTTTAAGATTATTTTTCTAGTTGTTGTTTTTTGATTTTGGCAAAATAATTTTGTTTAATTGTTAACAAAATGCTAAAATAAAGAGGCATAGAATATCTTAGGAGGGCGAAGCTTATGAAATTCCTAGAATTAAACAAAAAGCGTCACGCAGTCAAACATTTCAATGACAAACTAGTGGATTACAAAGATTTACGCACAGCCATTGAAATCGCCACCTTATCGCCAAGTGCGAATAACCTGCAACCTTGGAAATTTGTGGTTGTCAAGGACAAAAAGGCAGAACTCGCTCAAAGCATGCCTGGACCAAACCGAAAACAAGTGGAAGAAGCACAATATGTGGTTGCCTTGTTTACGGATACTGATTTGGTGCAACGTTCGCGTAAAATTGCACGTATCGGGGTCAAATCATTAAGCAATGACCAATTGAGCTACTACATGGAAACCTTGCCAGTACGATTTGCAGCTTTTGATGACCAACACAAAGGAGAATATCTGGCTCTTAATGCTGGTATCGTGGCGATGAATTTTGTATTGGCTTTAACAGACCAAGGTTTGGCTTCCAATATGATTTTAGGATTTGATAAATCAGTAACCAACGATATTCTAAACATCGACCACCGTTTCCAACCTGAATTGTTGATTACGGTTGGTTACAGCGACGAAACATTAGAACCAAGTTATCGTTTGCCTGTGGATGACCTCATTGAACGCCGATGAGTCGTCTGATTGTGTGAAACAAGCGTGTGATATGATACGTCAATAGCTCTCAAACGGAGGCAAAATCATATCTTAGAAGGAGTTTGAAAAATGACAGTAGATTTTAGAGCAGAGGTGGACAAGCGCAAAGACGCCATGATGGATGACTTATTTGCCTTGTTGCGCATCAATTCAGAACGTGATGATAGCCAAGCAGATAGCAAACACCCATTTGGACCTGGACCTGTGAAAGCTTTGGAGCATTTCTTGGCAATGGCAGAGCGCGATGGTTACAAGATACGTAATATTGATAACTACGCAGGGGATTTTGAATTTGGTGAAGGTGACGAAGTCCTTGGTATCTTTGCTCACTTAGACGTTGTGCCTGCAGGTAGTGGCTGGGATACTGACCCTTACGAACCTGTTATCAAGGATGGTCGTTTGTATGCGCGTGGGTCATCTGATGACAAAGGCCCAACTATGGCTTGTTATTATGCCCTAAAAATCATCAAAGAACTTGGCTTGCCAGTTTCTAAAAAAGTACGCTTTATCGTCGGTACAGATGAAGAATCAGGCTGGGGCGACATGGATTATTACTTTGCCCACAATGGCTTGAAAGACCCTGACTTTGGCTTCTCACCTGATGCAGAATTCCCAATTATTAATGGGGAAAAGGGAAATATCACAGAGTACTTGCATTTTGCTGGTGAAAACGATGGTGCTTTCCAACTGCTTAGCTTTAAAGCAGGGCTTCGTGACAATATGGTACCAGAATCTGCCACTGCAACCTTCACTGCTAACAGCAGCCTAGCAGACCTTCAAGACAAATTGGCAGCCTTTACAAGCGCTGAAGGTTTAACCGCAGAATTAACACAAGACGGTGATGTTTACCGCGTGACCCTTATCGGAAAATCAGCTCACGGTTCAACACCAGAAGCAGGTATCAACGGGGCAACCTACTTGGCAACTTTCTTGAACCAATTTGACTTTGCTGGAGCAGCTAAAGCTTACTTGAATGTCACTGCCAATGTCTTACACCGTGATTTTGCTGGTAAAAAACTGGGTGTGGCTTATACAGACGCTAAAATGGGTGCCCTTAGCATGAACGCTGGTGTCTTTACCTTTGACCGTCATTCAGATGACAACACAATCACGCTTAACTTCCGTTACCCACAAGGTACGACACCACAAGCTATCAAAGAACAATTGGAAACTTTGGAAGGTGTAACATGCGTGACTCTTTCAGACCACGAACACACCCCACACTACGTGCCAGCTGATGACCCATTGGTCGCAACGCTTCTTTCTGTTTACGAAAAACAAACAGGCCTTAAAGGTTACGAACAAGTTATCGGTGGTGGAACATTCGGACGTCTTCTTGAACGTGGTGTTGCCTTTGGCGCTATGTTCCCAGGTTATGTGAATACCATGCACCAAGCCAATGAATTTGCGGACGTCGAAGACCTTTACCGTGCAGCTGCTATTTACGCAGAAGCTATTTACGAATTAATCAAATAATAAACAGTAAGGGAGAGAACTCTGAAAAGAGTATCTCTTCTTTGTTTTGAGGAGCATGTGATGGATACCATTGACCAATTAGTAGCAGATATTATGGCAGATGAGCAAAATATCGCCTACACCAAAAAAGGCATCAAGCCCTTATTTACCGTACCAAGCACTGCACGCATCAATATTGTCGGACAGGCACCAGGTATTCGTGCCCAAGAGTCAGGCTTGTATTGGAATGACCCGAGTGGGGACAATTTGCGCAAGTGGCTTGGGGTTGACCGAGAGATGTTTTACCATTCAGGGCTTTTTGCGGTGGTTCCGATGGATTATTATTTTCCTGGTACGGGGAAATCAAGGGACTTGCCGCCTCGCAAGGGCTTTGCCCAAAAATGGCACGAGCGAACCCTCGCTCTAGCACCGCAGATTGAATTGCACATTTTGGTGGGGTCTTACGCTCAGCGCTATTATTTGCACCAAAAATCGTCTGCCAGATTGACTGAAACGGTCAAACATTACAAAGATTATTTGCCGACCTTTTTTCCGTTGGTGCATCCATCGCCTCGCAATAACATTTGGCAAGCTAAAAATCCTTGGTTTGCGGAATATGTGATTCCAGATTTGCAAGCGCGTGTCAAGGAAATTCTCTCGAAATAAGGCAAAAACTCGCTGTTCGGGCGAGTTTTTTAGTGCAAGAAAAGCAACAGACGATTGCTTGAAAACGCAAACAAGTCCATGCTATAATGAAGGTGTTCCAAAGAGGGAGGGAGAAAAGATGGAAACAAAGGATATCTTAAAAGCAATTCGCACGAAACACCATCTCACGCAGGATGATATGGCTGATAAGTTGTTTGTTACCCGCCAAGCTGTTTCACGTTGAGAAAATGGGGATTCAACCCCAAATATCGAAACCCTGAAACAGATTTCCATTACTTTTGACGTGTCAATCAATACATTGCTAGGAAGTCCAAGAAAGCTTATTTGCCAGTGTTGTGGCATGCCGCTGGATGAGGACGATATGATTAGTAGAGAAGTGGATAAGCATTTCAACGAGGACTATTGCAAATGGTGTTACACGGATGGGCAGTTTGTTTATCAAACGATGGATGATTTGCTTGATTTCTTGGTCGCTCATATGTCAAATGACACCTACACCCCTGAGCAGACCAGAGCTTATTTTTCTGAGCAATTGCTAACATTGAAGCACTGGAAATTAAAAAAGCCGCTACTGTAGTAGCAGCACTTGGCAAGAAATCTGAAAAGTGATTTCTTGCTTTTTATTTTCCAAGACAGAATTGGCTAAAGAGTTTGGTGATTAACTCATCTGGGGCAGCATCTCCAGTGATTTCACCGAGAATTTCCCAGCAACGTGTCAAATCAACTTGCAGCAAATCAACAGGCATTCCTAGATCAAGCCCTTCATTGACCGCTTGCAAACTTTGCACCGCCTTTTCAATCAATGAAATGTGGCGAGCATTTGACAAGTAGGTTGCATCTTTTTCAACCAAACCAGCGTTATCGAAGAAGAGTTGGTTGATGCGGTCTTCGATAAGGTCGATATTTTGGTTGGTGAGAACGGAGATGCGAATAACATCCTCAGGCAATTGGTCAGCCTCGATTTGTTCAGGCAGGTCTGTTTTATTGAGCAAAATGATGCGGTTGCTATTTTTGCTAAGTTCTAGCAGAGCGCGGTCTTGATCGGTCAAAGGTTCAGAACTGTTGAGGACAAGCAGAACCAAGTCAGCTTCCTCAAGGGCCTTTTTAGAGCGTTCAACACCAATTTTTTCCACGACATCATCCGTTTCGCGAATACCAGCAGTATCCACCAATTTCAGCGGAACACCCTTGATATTCACGTATTCTTCAATCACATCACGCGTGGTTCCTTCGATATCCGTGACAATGGCCTTATCTTCACGCAAGAGATTGTTCAGCAGGCTTGATTTTCCAACATTTGGACGACCAATAATCGCTGTTGACAAGCCTTCACGCAAGATTTTCCCACGGCGAGCGGTGCGCAATAAATTTTCCAAAAGTGCTTGGAATTCTTGCGTTTTTTCACGAATCAAAGCGGTGGTCATTTCTTCTACATCGTCGTATTCTGGGTAATCAATATTGACCTCGACTTGAGCCAGTGTGTTGAGGATTTCTTGGCGCGTGTCGTTGATGAGTTGTGACAAAGAGCCATCTAGCTGCTTGACGGCAATATTCATGGCTTTGTCGGTCTTAGCACGGATAATATCCATCACGGCTTCGGCTTGGGTCAAATCCACACGACCATTCAAAAAGGCGCGCTTGGTAAATTCCCCAGGCTCTGCTAAGCGAGCTCCTTGACGCAAAACCAATTGCAAAATTTCATTGGTCACCGCAACCCCGCCGTGTGTGTTGATTTCAATCACATCTTCGCAAGTAAAGGTTTTAGGCGCCAGCATGACAGACACCATGACTTCATCAAGAACTTCATCCTTATCAGGGTCGACAATGTGACCGTAGTTAATGGTGTGCGTAGCCACTTGGTTTAGGTCTTTCCCACGGTATATTTTTTGCGCAATCGCTAGCGCATCTGTTCCAGAAATTCTGACAATCCCAATGGCCCCTTCACCAAGAGGAGTTGAGATAGCAGCAATTGTATCAAATTCATTAGTAATCATACTGCTATTGTAACGTAAAAACAGCATTCTAGCAATCAGAAAGGGCTCTCTTACAAAAACTCCCCTAACTGATAAATACACACAATACAAACGCCCAAAATCATGGTATAATAGAAGCACGTACACAAGACTGAGTGCGGTAAAAACTGACTTCTCAGGCAAGAAAATAACAGAAGAGAAATAACGATTTAAGTACTAAAAACCATTCAAACTTAAAACAAACAAGCTTATCGTCAAAATCAACTTGCTAGTCATAACGTTTGAATGGCATCTCGATTTTGAATAGTGAGAAATCACTATTCACTCCCCGTTCGGGGGTGTACTTAAATAGTAACAAAAAACACCATGAAAGTAACATTTAAAGTAACAAGACACCCGTTTGATTGGAAAGCATTTCTAGACTGGTTAGTCATTATCGGACTAATTGCTTGGTTATTGTTTAAATAAGCATTTGAGTCATTAAAAAGACGCCTGAAGTTATTCAGGCGTCTTTTTATATTAAAATCAAAAGCTTTGGACAGGAAAAGAGTTCTCCAGGGCTAAAAAGTGCGTGGTAGTGCATTTATTAAAATCATGGTATAATAAGTATTTGGAAATAGGAATTCTTTAATGAGATATAGAGAGGTAGCTATGGACAAACTCAAAAAAATGGCTGGTGTAACAGCTGCTCAGTACGTGAAAGACGGTATGGTTGTTGGTCTTGGAACAGGTTCAACGGCATATTTCTTTGTTGAGGAAATCGGTCGTCGTATGAAGGAAGAAGGTTTGCAAGTGACAGGTGTCACAACATCAAGCCGTACAACAGCCCAAGCCCAATCCCTAGGTATTCCCTTAAAATCAGTTGATGACATTGACGTGATTGATGTGACAGTTGATGGTGCTGATGAAATTGATGCTCAGTTTAATGGTATCAAAGGTGGCGGCGGTGCTCTCCTTATGGAAAAAATCGTGGCAACCCCAACAAAAGAGTACATTTGGGTAGTTGATGAGTCAAAAATGGTTGAAAAATTGGGTGCTTTCAAGTTGCCAGTTGAAGTGGTGACTTACGGTGCCGACCGCATTTTCCGTGAATTTGACGCCAAAGGTTACAAGCCATCTTTCCGCATGGTAAGCGATACAGAACGCTATGTCACTGATATGGGAAATTTCATCATTGACCTTGATATGGGCGTGATTGACAATCCAGTTGCTTTTGGCCAAGAATTAAAAGCTATGGTTGGCGTTGTGGACCACGGCCTCTTTAACGGTATGGTCAATAAAGTTATCGTCGCAGGTCAAGACGGTGTCACTATTTTGGAAGCTAACTGCTAATTGTTAGATATATTCGTAGATGTTTTAGAAAAGTGCTAATCTTTGTCACATAAAAGGATTAGGAGGTTTTGGGTGCTAACCGTAACCACCCTAGATGAGGAAAAGTATGTCAACATTTAATCGTATTCACCTTGTTGTTTTGGATTCTGTCGGAATCGGAGCAGCACCAGATTCAGATAAATTCTTTAATGCTGGAGTTCCAGATACAACATCTGACACCCTTGGTCACATTTCAGAAGTCGCAGGGCTAAACGTGCCAAACATGGCAAAAATCGGTCTTGGGAATATCCCACGCGAAACACCCCTAAAAACCGTACCAGCTGAAAGCCAACCAAGTGGCTATGTGACAAAATTGCAAGAAGTATCACTTGGAAAAGATACCATGACTGGCCACTGGGAAATTATGGGGCTTAACATTACAGAACCATTTGACACTTTCTTTGACGGTTTCCCTGAAGAAATCTTGACGCAGATTGAAGAGTTTTCAGGTCGTAAAATCATTCGTGAAGCGAACAAACCTTATTCAGGAACACAAGTTATCGCCGACTTTGGCGGACGCCAAATGAAAACAGGTGAGTTGATTGTTTACACATCAGCAGACCCAGTACTTCAAATTGCAGCGCACGAAGATGTGATTCCGCTTGATGAATTGTATAAGATTTGTGAATTTGCTCGTTCGATCACTTTAGAGCGTCCAAGTTTGCTGGGACGTATCATTGCTCGTCCATACGTTGGTGAACCAGGAAACTTCACTCGTACGGCTAACCGCCACGACTATGCTTTGTCACCATTTGCCCCAACAGTCCTTAATAAATTGGCTGACGCTGGTGTGCCAACTTACGGTGTTGGTAAAATCAACGATATTTTCAACGGTTCAGGTATCACAAATGATATGGGTCACAACAAATCAAACAACCACGGTGTAGATACGCTTCTCAAAACCATGCAATTGCCAGAATTTACCAAAGGTTTGTCATTTACTAACCTGGTTGATTTTGACGCTATGTACGGACACCGTCGTGACACAGAGGGCTACCGTGATTGCTTGGAAGAATTTGACAGCCGTCTGCCAGAAATTATCGCTAACATGAAAGAAGATGATTTGCTCTTGGTGACTGCAGACCACGGAAATGACCCAACCTATGCAGGAACTGACCACACCCGTGAGTTTATTCCACTTTTGGCTTACAGTCCATCATTCAAAGAAACGGGTGTCTTGCCACAAGGTCATTTTGCAGATATCTCAGCAACAATTGCTGAAAACTTTGGTGTTGCAACAGCCATGGTTGGGGAATCTTTCTTAGATAAATTAGTATAAGAGGTCATTTATGAAAACAATTATTGAAAAAATCGAGGAAGCGCGCCAGTTTTTAGTTTCAAAAGCTTGTGATGCTCCTGAATTTGGCTTGATTTTGGGTTCAGGACTTGGCGAATTAGCTGAAGAAATTGACAATGCTGTGGTTATTCCTTATGAAGATATTCCACACTGGGGACAGTCAACCGTTGCGGGTCACGCTGGCCAATTGGTTTACGGTGACCTTGGTGGGCACAAAGTACTTGCCCTTCAAGGGCGTTTCCATTTTTATGAAGGCAACAGCATGAAAGTGGTGACTTTCCCAGTGCGTGTCATGAAAGCTCTTGGTTGTAAAGGGCTTATCGTGACCAATGCCGCTGGTGGTATTGGTTTTGGCCCGGGAACTTTGATGGCTATTTCAGACCACATTAACATGACAGGTCAAAACCCATTGATTGGGGCAAACCTTGACGAATTTGGTCCACGTTTCCCTGATATGTCGGATGCCTACACAGCTGACTACCGTGCTATTGCTCACAAGGTCGCTGAAAAAATCGGTATTACCCTAGACGAAGGGGTTTACCTTGGGGTATCTGGTCCATGTTATGAAACACCAGCAGAAATCCGTGCCTTCCAAACACTTGGTGCAGATGCTGTCGGCATGTCAACTGTTCCAGAAGTTATCGTTGCTGCTCATTCAGGCTTAAAAGTTTTGGGAATTTCAGCTATTACGAACCATGCCGCAGGTTTCCAAAGTTCTTTGAACCACGAAGAAGTGGTAGCCGTTACACAACAAATCAAAGAAGATTTCAAAACCTTAGTCAAGTCTATTTTAGCAGAATTGAACTAGGCTACTAAAACGTAGTATTTAAATACCACACTGTTATTTAGTGAAAGGAAGTATTATGTCAATACATATTGAAGCCAAACCAGGCGACATTGCCGATAAAATTTTATTGCCAGGCGACCCATTACGTGCCAAATTTATCGCTGAAAACTTTTTAGAAGATGCTGTATGTTTCAATAACATTCGTGGTATGCTTGGTTATACAGGAACTTACAAAGGACACCGCGTCAGCGTTATGGGAACAGGTATGGGAATGCCATCTATCTCTATCTATGCCAACGAATTGATTACGTCATACGGTGTTAAAAAATTGATTCGTGTCGGAACGGCGGGTTCTTTGAACAAGGATGTTCATGTGCGTGAATTGGTCTTGGCACAAGCTGCTGCAACCACATCAAGTATGATTAAAAACGAATGGCCTTTGTACGATTTCCCACAAATTGCCGATTTCACTCTGCTTGACAAAGCTTACCACATTGCGCAAGACTTGGGCATGAAAACACACGTTGGTAGCGTCTTGTCTGTGGATGCTTTCTATTCTGATTTTGCGGACAAGAATATCCAATTGGGTCAATTGGGTGTTAAAGCCGTTGAAATGGAAGCTGCAGCTCTATACTATTTAGCTGCTAAACATGGGGTGCAAGCTCTAGGTATTATGACGATTTCAGATAGCCTTGTGGCTGATGAGGACACAACTGCTCAAGAACGCCAAACAACCTTTACAGATATGATGACTGTTGGTCTTGAAACCTTGATTGCTGAATGATGCCACCCATTCCTATCCCCATCTATGAAACCATAGATATTCTCTTGGATGTTTATGCCTATCACCACGCTTGGAGGATTGCAGAGCAGTATTCTGCCTTTCCAAAGCAAGGCTGCTATCTTTTAGAAATGTTAAAAGAGCGTCGTGAATTAAATGTGGGCTTTGTCTTTGCTCATCACGAGGAAAATCAGGCCATTTATCAGCAATACGGTTTTTCTGTGATTCGTAATCCTCGAGAAGAAGAGCAATTGGCCAATTATATCATGGATTTGGAAGCCAAGGTAAAAAACGAGAAAATCATTGATTTTGTGAGGGCTGTCAGTCCCATTCTTTATCGTCTTTTCTATCGTTTGGCCAAGAGGGAGGTTCCTAATTTTGAAACCTTTATTCATGATGCTAAAAATGCCCAGTACGACACATGGCTCTTTCACAAAATGAAGCAAAGCGATTATCCCATTTTTCATCAGTATCTGGCCATTAGGCGTGATGACAAGATAACTACAAAGAGCTTGTCAGAATTGCTGCAATACAGTCATTTGCCTTATGATATCAAGGAAATCATAAGAGAGTTGCGTCAATTTGAGCGTTCGGTACGCAATCCCTTGGCGCATCTGATTAAGCCTTTTGACGAGGAGGAGTTACACCGCACTACAAATTTCTCCTCACAAGATTTCCTCAATAAAATCATTACGCTGGCAAGCTATGCTGGCATCCATTATGACCGTTATCATTTCTATTTTGATAGTGTTAACGAACTCATTAAGCAAGAAATGCGTTCGCATTATGACTGGTAATAATAAAAAACTAGGACATCTCCTGAAATGGCAACAGGATGTGTCCTAGTTTTTGGTATCTATTGGTCAAATTGCACTTCTTTAAGCAAGTAATCAATGAAACGCTCACCCATCTTAGAAAGATTAGCTTTTTCATGACGAATATAGACAATATCAATCATATCCTCTACATCCAGCGGAATAGAAACGATATTGTCACCATTAAGATTGCTATTTAAAATCCCCGTAGCAATGGTGTAGCCATCCAAACCAATCAAGAGATTAAACAAGGTCGCACGGTCACTCACGACGATAGACTTTTTATGCGGAATTTGTGAAAAAATCTCTTCTGAAAAATAGAAGGAATTGTGAATCCCTTGGTCGTAACTCAAATAAGGAAAGTCTTCCAAATCCTTCATGGTCACTATGTCGCGATTGGCAAGCGGATTATCCTGGCTCACAAAGATATGAGGGTGTGCTTGAAAAAGACTGGTATAAGTCAGACGATTATCGTCAAACATCTTTGTCAAGACATCGCGGTTGTAGCTATTTAAAAACAAAACGCCGATTTCAGAACGGAAATTCTTAACGTCGTCAATAATCTCATAGGTGCGTGTTTCCCGCAAAAAGAGCTCGTAACGTGACATATCAGCACCCTTGAGTAGAGAAACAAAAGCGTTGACCACAAAGGCATAATGCTGTGAAGACACGCTAAATAGCTCACGATTGGTATCTTTGCTCTTATAGCGTTCTTCTAAAAGAGCAGTCTGCTCCAAAATTTGGCGCGCATAAGAAAGAAATTCCACACCGTCCTTGGTTAAGGTAATTCCTTTGGGATTGCGGATAAAAATTTTGATGCCCATTTCACGCTCCAAATCCCGAACAGCATTTGATAGGCTAGGTTGCGTGATGAATAGTTGCTTGGCAGCCTCATTCATGCTACCTGTTTCAACGATTTTAACGATATAATGTAATTGTTGTATTCTCATAGCTTTTAGTTTATCTTAAAATAGAAAGAAGGGCAAGTAGGGAGCATATAATAGAAAAAGCGAACGATAACAAAGAAAAAACACTTGTTACAAATATGTAACGATTTTGTAACGATATAATTAATTGTTTCTCATTTTCTTAAAAAAATACTTATTTTATTTGTTTTCATGATTGTTTTCAAACATTGAATTTACAAATAATTGATTGAAAACTATATTGAAAAAAAAACAACTGAGTGATAAAATAAGAACGTTATTATTTATTATTAGAAAGTAGAGATGAAAATGTCCCATTCTACACGCCATAAGCGTCGTCGTAGTCGCTCAAACGACCGTTTTGACACGCAGATGATTGCCAATGGTGTCTTATTAATTTTGTTCGCCCTTTTAGCTGGAATTGCTAGCTACACCATGTATGCTCATAACATTTTAGCCTTTAGGCATGTTAATGTGATTTACACAGCCGTGTTGGTAGTTGTTTTTCTTGTTTGTTTACTACTAACATTGTTTAAAAAGGGAAAACACCTGGTAACTGTTTTGCTCGTTCTTTTTTCGATTGTCGTTGGTGTTTCCTTATTCGCCTTTAAATCATTGGTGGATGTTGCCGACAATATCAATAAGACGGCTAGTTACTCTGAAATCGAAATGAAAGTGGTTGTTCCTGCCAATAGTTCGATTTCGGATGTGAGTGAGTTAACCAATGTGCAAGCACCGACTTCAGCAGATGAAAGCAATATCAATGCCTTGATTGCTAATATTAAATCTGAAAAAGGAGTGGAGTTAACTGTTGATCCCGTTGATTCTTATCAATCTGCTTATGAAAATCTCATTAATGGTAGCAGTCAAGCTATGGTACTAAACAGTTCCTACTCAAGTTTACTTGAGTTATCCTATAATGATTACGAATCAAATCTAAAAACCATCTATACTTATAAAATCAAGAAAGCCATTGAAGATACAGCTAAAACAACAGATAAAAATGTCTTTAACATCTATATTAGTGGTATTGATACTTCAGGTGCTGTTTCAACGGTTTCGCGTTCAGATGTCAACCTGATCTTGACGGTTAATATGAATACCCATAAAATTCTTATGACAACCACACCACGTGACTCTTATGTTCGAATTCCAGATGGCGGAGCTGATCAGTATGATAAATTAACCCACGCTGGAATCTATGGTATTGAAACATCTGTTAAGACCCTTGAAAATCTTTATGATATTCCAATAAATTACTACGCACGTTTGAACTTCACCTCATTTGTAAAACTCATTAATGCCTTAGGTGGTGTAACGGTTTATAATGACCAAGCGTTCACAAGCTTACATGGTAATTACAATTTTGGTGTTGGAAATATTAATCTAACATCAGGTGAAGAGGCCCTTGGCTTTGTTCGTGAACGTTATAGTTTGGAACACGGTGACTATGACCGTGGAAATAATCAATTGAAAGTTATCCAAGCCATTGTAGAAAAATTAACGTCATTCCAATCAGTTTCTAACTATTCAGATGTTATTTCAACCTTACAAGATTCGATTCAAACCAATATGCCTCTCAATACAATGATGTCATTGGTGAACGAACAATTGGATTCAGGTAAGACATTCATTTTCAGTTCACAGGAAGTAACTGGTACAGGTTCAACTGGACAGTTGACCTCTTACGCCATGCCAAATGCTAGCCTTTATATGATTCAACTGGATGATGCTAGCGTAGCAAAAGCCTCACAAGCTATTAAAAATGTCATGGAAGGAAAATAAATGATCGATATTCACTCGCATATTGTTTTTGGTGTTGATGATGGCCCAGCGACTTTGCAAGAAAGTTTGAATTTGATTGGCGAGAGCTACCGTCAAGGTGTCCGAACGATTGTGTCAACATCGCATCGTCGCAAAGGTATGTTTGAAACACCAGAAGAGACCATTGCCGACCATTTTCAACAAGTCAAAGAGGCTGCAGAATCCAAGTATGAAGACCTTACGATTTTGTATGGTGGTGAACTTTACTATAGTGGAGACTTACTAAAAAAACTAGAGGAAAATCAGGTTCCTAAAATGCATAATACACGTTATGCCTTGATTGAGTTTAGTATGACCACACCATGGAAAGACATTCACACAGCCCTTAGTAATGTCATTATGCTTGGTATCACACCGATTGTTGCCCATATTGAACGTTATAATGCTCTAGAATTTGAAGAGGATCGTGTTAAGGAGTTGATTAACATGGGCTGCTATACGCAAATCAATAGTGCCCATATTTTGAAATCAAAACTCTTTGGGGATAAAAACCGTACCTTTAAAAAACGTGCTCGCTATTTCTTGGATAAAAATGTAGTTCACTGTGTGGCTAGTGATATGCATAACCTAGGACCTCGTCCTCCTTTTATGGATAAAGCAAGAGAAATAGTCGCAAAAGAATATGGTAACAATCGAGCTTACCGCTTGTTTGAAGGCAATCCACAAGCCTTATTAGAAAATCAATACTTATAGGAGTTAATATGAATTCAAATGACAATGCTAGCATCGAGATCGATGTGCTTTACTTGTTGCGAAAGCTTTGGAGTAGAAAGTTCTTCATTATCTTTATCGCCCTTGTTGTCGGAACGATTGCTTTATTAGGAAGTGTCTTTTTAATCAAACCTAAGTACACATCGACAACACGTATCTATGTGGTTAGCCGTACAGCAGATAGCATCACAAACCAAGATTTACAGGCTGGATCTTATTTGGTTAAGGACTATCAAGAAGTGATTACATCAAACGAAGTTTTGTCTTCAGTTATTGATAAAGAAAAATTATCATTAACACCAAATGAGTTATCATCAATGATTTCTGTTACTATTCCAACAGATACTCGTGTGATTTCGATTTCTGTTGAAGATGATAATGCTCAAGAAGCTACAACTATCGCGAACACTGTTCGAGAGGTGGCTGCTGAGAAGATTAAAGCTGTTACGAAAGTGGATGACGTGACAACTTTAGAGGCAGCAGAAGTACCGAAAGAACCTTCATCACCAAATATTAAACGCAATACACTTATTGGAGTTATTGCTGGTGGGGTATTAGCGGTTATTAGTATTATCATACTAGAAGTTCTTGATGATCGTGTACGTCGTCCAGAAGATATTGAGGATGTTCTTGGGCTGCCTCTTTTAGGAATTGTTCCAGATATTGATAAATTGTAAGGAGAAGTATTGTAATGCCAAAATTAGAATTAGTAGCTGCTAAAGCGCAAATGGTCAAATCTTTGGAGGAATATTACAATTCTATCCGTACCAATATTCAATTTAGTGGTCGAAACTACAAGATTATTACCTTGACATCAGCGCAGCCAGGTGAGGGAAAATCAACGACATCGATGAATATTGCTATTTCCTTTGCTAAGGCAGGCTTTAGAACTTTGTTAATTGATGCAGATACTCGTAATTCGGTTATGTCAGGGACTTTCCGTTCAGATGAACGATACCAAGGTTTGACTAGTTATCTTTCAGGTAATGCAGAGTTGTCGGATGTTATTTGTGAAACAACGATTCCAAACCTTATGGTTATTCCGGCAGGACAAGCTGCTCCTAACCCAACGTCATTATTGCAAAACAATCAATTTCAAACCATGATTGATATGGTTCGTAGCTTATACGACTATGTTATCATTGATACACCTCCACTTGGTTTAGTGATTGATGCAGCTATTTTAGCACACTATTCGGATGCTAGCCTTTTAGTAACAAAAGCTGGTGAAGATCGTCGCCGTACCATCACAAAAATGAAAGAACAGCTGGAACAAAGTGGTGCAGTTTTCCTTGGTGTTATTTTAAACCAATATGATGTTACTACGGATACCTACGGTCACTATGGTAGTTATGGCGACTATGGAAACTATGGTAAGGCAAAGGAAGAAACGTCTAAGAATAGACGTCGTAAAAAGAAATAATTTCTATTAGAATAGTCTAGAGTTGATATGTATAGTGAAGATTCAAAAAAGAAAATTTATTATTTCCTATCAGATGTTTTTGCTGTCATTGTCAGTTACCTTGTGCTTGTCACTTGTTATCCTTATCAGTTTTTTAACAGTAAATTCTTTGCAATTCTGTTTTGGGGGCTCGTCATTGCGGTTAATGTTTTAACCGATGAATACTCTTATATCAATAATCGCGGATATTTGCAGGAGTTACGTTCTTCTATCATTTTTGGAACAAGAGTCCTTGTCCTATTCACCTTTGTTCTGATTCTTGGGAAAGTTCGTTTTATTCAAGATATTTCACAGATGTCTTATGCTTTTCTTATTCAGGTCTTTGTCCTTGTAACGTTATTTGTTTTTATCGGACGTATTTGTGTTAAGACCTTGTTTAAGACGCAAATGTCAAACCCTAAAAAAGTTCTTTTGGTGACTGATTTTGACAATGATAAGGAAATTGAAGTTGACTTAGATCGTTTTAATTACCACATTACAGCTTACATCAGTAAGAAAAATAATTCTAAAGTAGAACAACCAATTTTGTCTACAGATAAAGATATCAGAGATTTTGTGGCTAATCACCAAGTTGATGAAATTTTTGTAGTCAACCACAATTTAGAACAGTTTTCAGGTTTTGCTCAATGCTTGAGGTTATTAGGGATTCCAACAACGGTTGCAATTGGAAATTATTCTAACTTTTATGTTGGAGATAGTGTTCTGAAAAAAGTTGGTGACATGACTTTTGTTACAACGGCTTATACCATTGTCAAATTTCGCTCACTAGTTTTGAAGCGTTTGATGGATATTGTGATTGCCTTGATCGGCTTGGTGTTAACTGGCATTGTTGCCTTGATTATTGCACCAATTGTGAAAAAACAATCACCTGGGCCATTAATCTTCAAGCAAAAGCGGGTTGGTAAAAACGGTAAGGTCTTTGATATTTATAAGTTTAGAAGCATGTATACTGATGCAGAAGAACGTAAAAAGGAATTACTTGCACAAAATGATTTGGATACTGACTTAATGTTTAAGATGGAAGATGACCCTCGTATCTTCCCATTTGGACATAAGTTACGTGATTGGTCACTTGATGAATTACCACAATTTATCAATGTCCTAAAAGGTGAAATGTCTGTTGTGGGCACACGTCCACCAACGCTTGACGAATATCATCACTATGAGTTACATCATTTCAAACGCTTGACTACCAAACCAGGAATTACTGGTTTATGGCAAGTTAGCGGTCGTAGTGATATTACCGACTTTGAAGAAGTCGTAGCGCTTGATATGAAGTATATCCAAAACTGGAGCATCAGTGAAGATATTAAAATTATTGCCAAAACATTTGGAGTAGTACTAAAAAGAGAGGGAAGTAGGTAGGGTCCCTCTTCATTCTTGTATTGGGAGAAAAAATGAAAAGTGTCTATATTATAGGTTCAAAAGGAATACCAGCAAATTATGGTGGGTTTGAAACCTTTGTAGAAAAACTAACTGAAAATCAAAAAAATAAAAATATTAAGTATTTCGTGGCTTGTACAAGGGAAAATTCAAAGAAATCTAATATTAGTGAAGATTTTTTTGAATATAATGGTGCAACTTGTTTCAACATAGATGTTCCAAATATTGGTCCAGCTAAAGCAATTGCATATGATATTGCTGCATTAAAAAAAGCAATTGTTGATTATTACAGACAAAGCAAATCTACAAGATGTAAAGAATAGTATCAAGGATCATGAATTTGTTGGATACAATATCAAACAAATCATTTCATTAGATAAAGTGGATGATGAAAATGTAGTAGTTATGAGGTATCATGAACAAATTGTTGATTGGGCAGTACGTCAATGGATCGATGAATGTTTATTCTGCATTGAAGGAAACTATGCAAGTATAGTTGACATTATTGAAGAATTTATTGAAATTGAAGGAAACTATGCAAGTATAGTTGACATTATTGAAGAATTTATTGAAATGGGTATTACATCACAATATGAATTATATAAGCGTCAAGAACGATATACGAACACGGTAACTCATGTAGGTAAATATACTACATTAACTAGAACAGTTAAGATTGTAAATTATAGAGATGCTTTCTTAAAGCGTTGTTTGGATATTGTGGGGGGGTTAGTTGGATGTTTTATTACATTAATTTTAATGTGTACATTTGGACTAGCAATTAAGATTAAAGACCCAGGACCAGTGTTCTTTAGTCAAACAAGAATTGGTCAAAATGGTAAGAAGTTTAAAATTTATAAATTCAGATCTATGTATATGGACGCTGAAGATCGTAAGAAAAAATTATTAAAACAAAATACATATGGAGAAGAATCTTTAATGTTTAAACTAGACGATGATCCAAGAATCATTAAAGGAATTGGTCATTTCATTAGGGATTATTCTATTGATGAATTTCCACAATTCTTCTGTGTGTTATTAGGTACCATGAGTTTGGTAGGGACAAGACCGCCATTAGTGGATGAATGGGAAAAGTATTCACATCATCACAGAATTAGAATGGCAGTAAAACCTGGTATTACAGGAATGTGGCAAGTATCAGGAAGAAACGATATTACAGATTTTGAAGAAGTAGTTAAATTAGATAGACAATATCTTGATAACTGGTCTATTGGTCAAGATATTAAAATTTTATTTAAAACAGTTGAAGTTGTTTTAAAAAAAGAAGGAAGTAAATAAATGTAGTTAAATTACTACAATTTTTGTGCGTATAATGGGGGGGAATTAATCATGGAAGAAAATAAAGATTTAATTATTGCAGTAGCTGGTACCGGTTATGTTGGTTTAAGTATTGCAACTTTATTATCATAAAATCATAAAGTTTATGCAGTAGACATTATTTCTGAAAAAGTGGATTTAATTAATAACAGAAAATCACCAATTCAAGATGATTACATTGAGAAATATTTGGCTGAAAAGGAATTAAACTTAACAGCTACGATAGATCCAAAAGAGGCATATACAAATGCAGATTTTGTGGTTATTGCAGCACCAACAAATGTCTACTCAACAAACCGTATTGACGTAGCATCGTCGAAAAGAACCTGTTTTGCACACTATATAGGGTGCTGAAATTGGCTGTATTTCACAACTATATGAACTGTAAATGCAAGATATTTATACAAAACGCTGAACTTTTGACCCCTGTGGCACAAAATTGGCACAACTTTTTCAGAAGAATCATAGAAATGGCGGAAAACAGGAGAAAACAACAAAAATCCATGAGTTTATCATTAACGTCTGAAACTGCTGTTGAGTACACTATCTGACCCGCTAATGACACCAACATCATAACGGTTTGTTGAGTCATGAAAATTACGGAAAAACAGATGATTTCTACTTCATAAAACAGCTGTTGAGTAGAGCATGGA
>SAMEA3663243__coassemble_61_pt1 | contig 88846 bp, 92 predicted proteins | sample SAMEA3663243__metabat2_low_PE_027 | metagenome-assembled genome bin SAMEA3663243 (sample SAMEA3663243) | pig gut metagenome | biome: pig gut; feature: pig-associated habitat; material: faeces | place: China | collected 2013
AGAGTACTTTCTCCCGTCGGAGATTTTCTCGCTACTAATCTTAGTATGTTTTTGACGTTCAAAAGCAAATCTTACAAAAGTGTAAGATAGGTCAGATGTTTTTTAGCTATAATAGAATTGACAGATAGTTTTAACGTTTTAGCCTTGACACCCATTGTTATAAAACGTATAATTGTCTTATAAAAATAATACAAACCTATTGTGGAATAAAGGAGAATTATGTCTAGAAGAAGTAAAACGACGATGTCGAAAAGAAACAAGGTGATTATTGGGGCAGCCATTGGTTTGTTTGTAGTCGCTGGAGCTGGTCTTCTATGGTGGCAACAGGGCAAAGACAGCAAAGAAGCAGAGGAAGTGACTTACAAGACCAGTACGGTCACAGAAGGCTCTATTTCCTCATCAACCCTCTTAACAGGTACTGTTAAAGCCCTTCAGGAACAATATGTTTATTACGACAGCACCAAAGGGACAGAAGCTAGGCCAACCGTTTCAGTAGGTGACCAGATTACAACAGGGCAACAATTAGTGCAGTATGACACCACAACGGCGCAGGCTGCCTATGATGCCGCTGTTCGTAACCTTAACAAAATTGGCCGTCAAATTAATTACCTAAAAACATACGGTAATTTGCCAACCACGACAGCATCAACGGATGAAGAAACTGGTGAGCAAACGACTGTTACGCAAGCACCATCTGCTCAAGCAAATGCACAGTACAACCAACAACTGCAAGATTTAAATGATTCTTACGCCGATGCTCAAGGCGAAGTTAACAAAGCTCAACAAGCCTTGAACGAAACAGTTGTCGTGAGCGATGTTTCAGGAACGGTGGTAGAAGTCAACAGCTATATTGACCCATCTTCAAAAAACAGTCAAACCTTGGTTCATGTGGCGACAGAAGGTCAGTTGCAAATTCAAGGAACTTTGACAGAATACGATTTGGCAAACATCAAAACAGGTCAAACCGTTAAGATTAAATCAAAAGTTTACCCAGACCAAGAATGGACTGGTACCATTTCTTACGTGTCGAATTATCCAAACCAAACTAGCGATACAGCCAGCGCAGCAAGTGCTTCGTCTGACTCAACAGCCAGTTCAACTTATGACTATAAAGTTGATATCAACGGTGATATTTCAAACTTGAAACAAGGCTTTACCGTATCTGTTGAAGTGGTCAATGACACTAAAAACAAACTGGTTCCAGTGAAGGCAGTGATTGCTGAAGGTGAGAAAAACTACGTTTGGGTTTATGACAAAGACACGCAAAAAGTCAGCAAAGTTGAAGTCACTCTTGGTAGTGCCGATGCGAAAGAGCAAGAAATTTTGAGTGGCTTAGAAGTTGGTCAAACGGTTATTGCTAATCCTAACGATCGCCTAAAAGACGGTGAAACAGTTGATGATGTGGTTGCTGACAACGCGACTGTTTCAGATGAATCAGGGGAGAGTGAGTAGTGACAGAAGAAAGAAAAGTTTTAATTGATCTTAAAAATATTGTCAAATCCTATAAGAACGGTGATCAAGAATTGCAGGTGCTAAAAGGTGTTGACCTAAAGGTCTATGATGGGGAATTTTTAGCCATCATGGGCCCTTCAGGGTCTGGTAAATCAACACTGATGAATATCATCGGATTGCTTGATAGACCAACATCAGGTGACTATGCCCTAAATGGCAAGCAGGTTGAAGAATTGAAAGAAAAGGAATTGGCCAAGGTTCGAAATGAAGAAATCGGCTTTGTTTTCCAACAATTCTTCTTACTTTCTAAATTAAATGCTTTGCAAAATGTGGAATTGCCACTGATTTATTCAGGTGTGGGGGCTGGGAAACGCCGCCAATTAGCCAAGCAATTTTTGGAAAAAGTCGAACTGGGTAATCGAATGCAACATTTGCCATCGGAATTATCAGGTGGACAAAAGCAGCGTGTGGCAATTGCCAGAGCCTTGGTTAACAATCCGTCTATCATTTTGGCGGACGAACCAACAGGAGCCTTGGATACGAAAACCAGTGAGCAAATCATGCAACTGTTGACAGAGTTAAATCAAGAAGGTAAAACCATTGTCATGGTAACACATGAGCCTGAGGTCGCTGATTTTGCAACGCGTAAAATCATTATCAGAGATGGTGAGATTACCAAAGATACGACTGACAGCGTCAGAATTGATTAGGGGGAAAAGACATGGAAAATTGGAAATTCGCCCTAAGTTCAATCATGGGGCACAAAATGCGCTCGTTCTTGACCATGCTGGGAATTATTATCGGTGTGGCATCTGTTGTGGTGATCATGGCTTTGGGACAAGGCTTGACCAAGCAGATTACCGATATGTTTTCAGCTGATACGCGAGATGTTCAGATTTATTATGTGACAAAAGATTCTGATAGCGATAGCTTTTTTGATGATACGAAATCGACTTCGCAAGATAAGGGGCCTAAGATTCAAGAAGAATGGCTCCAAAAGATTGCTGCGGATGTGCCTGGTGTTCAAAATTATTATGTGACTAATTCGACCACTTCAACGGTTTCTTATGTCAATAAAAAAGCGAAAAACGTTAATATTACAGGGGTTAATCGCACCTATTTTGACGTTAAAAAGTACAAAATTGTAGCAGGACGTAGTTTCCGTGCCGATGATTATTCGCATTTTTCACGCATTATCATGCTAGACACCAAATTAGCGGTTAAATTATTTGGCAGCAACGACAATGCCTTAAACAAACAAGTGTCTGTTGGTTCTAAATCCTACTTGGTTGTTGGGGTGTATAAGGATCCTAATGCAGGTTCAGCTCTTTATGGTATGGCTTCTGGTGGAAATGCCATTATGACCAATACCCAACTGGCAGCAGAATTCCATATGAATGAGATTGAAGGGGCTTTTGTCCATGTCAATGATGCCAAGGAATCTACTGAGGTAGGTAAGCAAGCTGCTAAAATGATGACCCAATTGTCAGGTGTCAAGGTGGGGCATTTCACCATCTATGACATGTCCAAACAAATTGACCAAATTAATTCGGCTTATGGCATGATGACGACGGTTATCGGTGCCATTGCAGGTATCTCCCTCTTAGTTGGTGGTATCGGTGTCATGAATATCATGCTGGTATCCGTGACAGAACGCACACGCGAAATCGGCTTGCGTAAAGCTTTGGGTGCTACACGCCGAAAAATCTTGACCCAATTCTTGATTGAATCAATGGTCTTGACATTATTGGGTGGTTTGATTGGTTTGGGATTAGCGGTTGTTTTGACCAATATTCTGGGCAATAGTATCGCTGAAATCAAGCCATACATTTCGATCAATGTGGCTATCGGTAGCTTGATTTTCTCTGCTTTGATTGGTATGGTCTTTGGTATCCTACCAGCCAATAAAGCAAGTAAATTAGACCCGATTGAAGCTCTTCGTTACGAATGATATAAGCTTAGAAAAGGGACTCCAAACACTATTGGATCCCTTTTTCAATATTTTTAAACTCTGTCAAGTTTTTTTCTTGACACCCCTAGGTTTTATGTTATAATAAGTAAAGTGAGTTAGTGGCAAGGCTATTAACTTAGACAAAAAATATAGAAAAGAGACTTAATACTAATGGCAGTAAAAATCCGTTTAACTCGTATGGGTTCTAAGAAAAAACCTTTCTACCGTATCAACGTAGCTGATTCACGTGCTCCACGTGATGGTCGTTTCATCGAAACAGTTGGTACTTACAACCCACTTGTAGAAGAAAACCAAGTAACTTTGAAAGAAGATCGTGTTCTTGAATGGTTGTCAAAAGGTGCTCAACCTTCAGATACAGTTCGTAACATCCTTTCACGTGAAGGCGTTATGAAAAAATTCCACGAATCAAAATTTTCAAAATAATAGAGTAAGCTAAAGCCTATGGATACCATTGAAAATCTAATTATCGCTATTGTGAAACCCTTGATTTCACAACCAGATAATCTTATTATCAAAATTAAGGATACACCTGAGTTTTTAGAATACCATCTTGATTTGGATGCTCAAGACATTGGTCGTGTGATTGGTAAAAAAGGTCGTACCATTACAGCGATAAGATCGATTGTCTATTCGGTACCAACTCAAGGTAAAAAAGTAAGACTCGTTATTGATGAGAAAGAGTAGTTGTTTCTGCTCTTTTTCTATTTTTTTTTGAAAAAATATTCAAAAAGGTATTGACACCTTAGCTAAACTAGGGTAAAATAGTTTTTGTTGTTTTGGGGTATAGCCAAGCGGTAAGGCAAGGGACTTTGACTCCCTCATGCGTTGGTTCGAATCCAGCTACCCCAGTGAGTTCATTGGTGGTAACATCATTGATTTTGGTCCGTTGGTCAAGGGGTTAAGACACCGCCTTTTCACGGCGGTAACACGGGTTCGAATCCCGTACGGACTATCTTGACCAGTTGCGGTGGCAGCTGGTTTTTTATTGCCATCATAGTAAAATGATAAAGATTAAGTTAAGTGGAGTAAGCATGAATTATTTTAACGTTGGAAAGATTGTCAATACCCAAGGGTTACAAGGTGAAATGCGTGTCTTGTCAGTGACCGATTTTACAGAAGAGCGTTTTAAAAAAGGCTCAAAATTAGCAATTTTTGATGACAAGGACCAATTTCTTCTTGAGGTGGAAATTGCCAGCCATCGCAAGCAAAAGAATTTTGATATCGTGAAATTCAAAGGAATGTACCATATTAACGATATCGAAAAATACAAAGGTTGCACCTTGAAAGTTGCTGAGGAAAATTTGTCTGATTTGGATGAGGGCGAATTTTACTACCATGAAATCATCGGACTAGACGTTTATGAAAACGATGTTTTAATTGGTCAGGTGAAAGAAATCTTGCAACCTGGTGCCAATGATGTGTGGGTCGTAAAACGCCAAGGCAAACGTGACTTGTTGCTGCCTTACATTCCGCCAGTTGTTCTTAACGTTGATATAGCGGGTAATCGTGTGGATGTGGATGTCTTAGAAGGACTTGACGATGAAGATTGATATTTTAACCCTTTTCCCAGAAATGTTTGCCCCGCTGGAGCATTCGATTGTTGGGAAAGCGACGGAAAAAGGCTTGTTGGAAATCAACTACCATAATTTCCGTGAAAATGCAGAAAAAGCTCGTCATGTGGACGACGAACCTTATGGTGGTGGTCAGGGAATGCTTTTACGCGCACAGCCTATTTTTGATACTATTGATAAGATTGATGCCAAGAAGCCGCGCGTGATTCTCTTAGACCCAGCAGGTCGGACGTTTGACCAAAGCTACGCCGAAGAATTAGCTCAGGAAGATGAATTGATTTTCATTTGTGGGCACTACGAGGGCTATGACGAACGTATTAAGACCTTGGTGACAGATGAAATTTCCTTGGGGGATTTTGTCTTGACTGGTGGAGAGTTGGCAGCGATGACGATTGTGGATGCGACTGTTCGTTTGATTCCGAGCGTTTTGGGCAAGGAAGCCAGCCACCAAGATGATTCCTTTTCATCAGGGCTTTTGGAATTCCCGCAATACACGCGTCCTTATGATTTTCGTGGCATGAAGGTGCCTGATGTCTTGATGAGTGGTCACCATGAAAACATTCGCAAATGGCGCATTGAACAGAGCTTGCGTAAGACTTTGGAACGCCGTCCTGATTTGCTGGAAAATTATCCTTTTACCAAGGAAGAAGAAAGTATTTTTCAAAAGATTCTCGCAGAGAAAGACGCGAAATCAGAAAACTTGTGATATAATAAAAAGATATGCATGACTGTATATCTTTTTATTTTTGAGGAGGTTTTGATGCGGACTAAAGAGTGGTTGTTCTTTCTTATAGGCCCTTTACGTATTCTAGAAAAGAGCATTTGCAATGCCATCATCTTTATGTGTGTCCTGAACATTCGCCTGAGTTGAAACGGCACCTTACTTTTCGTGTTTATTTGCGCAGTCATTCTGACGTTGCTGCGACTTATGGAGCAGTCAAACAAAAAACAGCGTAGCTATTTCCTCAAAATATTGACCGTTATATGGCTCACAAATCATCAGTCATCGAAGAAATCTATAAGGAGTTGGAGAGATTAATGTCAGAAAATCGTGAAATATATGATATCACTATTGTCGGTGGGGGTCCTGTGGGACTTTTTGCAGCCTTTTACGCAGGTTTACGTGGGGTTTCTGTAAAAATCATTGAAAGTTTGTCGGAGCTTGGTGGACAGCCTGCCATTCTTTATCCAGAAAAAATGATTTACGATGTGCCTGGTTTTCCTGAAATTCCAGCTGCAGATTTGGTGGAAAATCTCATCAAACAATTGCAACGTTTTGAAGATAGAACAGCCATTTGTTTGAAAGAGGAAGTGAAGGCTTTTGAAAAAGAAGGGGATATTTTCACTATCGAAACTAGCAAAGGGCAACATTTTTCACGTGCTATCGTTATCGCTTGTGGTAATGGTGCTTTTGCACCGCGCATGCTTGGGCTAGAAGGTGAAGATTTCTACGCGGACAATAATTTATTCTACAACGTGCACAAACTTGACCAATTTGCTGGCAAAGATGTGGTGATTTGTGGTGGCGGTGATTCTGCTGTGGACTGGGCTAATCATTTAGATGGTTTGGCAAATAGTGTGACTATCGTTCACCGTCGTGAGGCTTTCCGTGCCCATCAGCATAGTGTTGAATTACTGGAACAATCAAACGCCACCATTTTGACGCCTTATGTGCCACTGAATTTGGAAGGTGATGGTACTTTTGCTAATCGTTTGACTGTTCAAAAGGTAAAATCAGATGAAACCATTGATTTGCCATTAGATGCTTTGATTGTCAGCTTTGGTTTTTCAACGTCTAATAAAAACCTCAAAAATTGGAACGTGGACTACAAACGCTCTAGCATCAACGTTTCACCTTTGTTTGAAACCAGCCAGCCAGGGGTTTATGCTATTGGTGATGCGGCGAATTATGAGGGCAAAGTTTCTCTCATCGCGACAGGTTTTGGTGAAGCACCAGTAGCAATCAACCAAGCTATTCAATACATTTACCCTGACCGTGACAACCGCGTTGTTCACTCAACATCTTTAATTGATTAAAACCAATCAGACCTAGGTAAACTTGCCTAGGTCTTTTTTTTGATAAAAAATGATAGAATTTGATTGAAATCGCTTGACATCTTTTTATAAAAGAGTATAATATAAAATGTAAACGATTTCAGGGAGGTGATTAAGATTCTTAAGTCTAAACGAAAACAGTTGATTATGGCAAAACTTTCAAAGGATAAGTTTGTTAATATCGAAGACTTAGTGACCCTCTTAGACACCTCAGAATCCACTGTTCGTCGTGATTTAGATGAATTGGAAAGCGAGCATAAGTTGCACCGTGTTCATGGTGGGGCAGAGTTGCCTCGTTCTCTCAAAGAAGAATTTACCATTCAGCAAAAATCTATCAAAAACGTTCAATACAAGGAGTGTGTGGCTCAAAAAGCGGCTTCTTTTATTTCGGATAATGATGTGATTTTTGTGGATGCGGGGACGACAAATGAATTGTTGCTTAATTATATTACACAAACAAATGTAACCGTTGTCACGAATTCCATTCATCATGCCGCGAAGTTGGTCGATAAGGATATCAAGACGATCATTATTGGGGGTCATGTCAAACAGACGACAGACGCTAGTATTGGCACGATAGCTTACCAGCAAATCAAGCAATTGAACTTTGACAAAGCCTTTTTGGGAATCAATGGGATTGACGAGCAATTTTTGACTACTCCAGATTTGGAGGAGGCTGTGATTAAAAAAACAGTGATTGAAAATGCTCGAAAGACCTTTATTGTGACAGATTCTTCCAAAATCGGTCATGTGTCTTTTGCAAAAGTAGCTGCTATCGACAATCTTGGAATTATCACCAATCAATCCAACAGTACACTTATGAAAAAAATAAAAGAGAAGGCGAAGGTAATTGAAGTATGATTTATACTGTAACACTTAATCCATCCATTGATTTTATTGTCCGTTTGGATACTTTAACCATTGGAGAAGTGAATCGTATGACAAGCGATGACAAGTTTGTTGGCGGTAAAGGGATTAACGTTAGCCGTGTCTTGAAACATCTGGGAATTGACAATACTGCCACAGGTTTTATCGGTGGTTTCACAGGACGTTTTATCACAGATGGCTTAGCTGCTGAAGGCATTGCGACACAATTTGTTGAGGTTGCTGACGATACTCGTATCAATGTCAAAGTCAAGGCTGGCGAAGAAACGGAAATCAACGGTGCCGGCCCACGTATCTCAGATGAGAAATTAGCTGAATTGGAAAGCATTTTGGCAGGTTTAACAAGTGATGATACGGTGGTCTTTGCGGGTTCTGCCCCAAGCAGCCTAGGTAACCAAGTGTACAATACCTTGATTCCAATTGCTAAACAAGCAGGGGCTGAAGTGGTGTGTGACTTTGAAGGGCAAACCTTGCTAGATGCCTTAAATTACCAACCGCTCTTGGTTAAACCTAATAATCATGAATTAGCTGCGATTTTTGATGTCACCTTAAATGGTCTTGCCGATATTGAAAAATACGCTCGTGAATTGTTGGCAAAAGGGGCTAAAAACGTGATTATTTCAATGGCAGGAGATGGAGCTTTGTTGGTCACACCAGAAGCTGCCTACTTTGCCAAACCAATTAAAGGAACAGTTAAAAATTCTGTTGGTGCGGGTGACTCAATGGTTGCAGGATTTACAGGCGAATATGTCAAATCAGGTGACCCAATTGAAGCCCTTAAATGGGGTGTCGCTTGCGGGACAGCAACTACATTTTCAGATGACTTGGCGACAGCCGAATTCATAAAAGAAACTTATCAAAAGGTAGAGGTGGAGAAACTATGAAAATTCAGGACTTGCTCAGAAAAGATGTCATGATCATGGATTTAAAAGCAACCACGAAAGAGGCTGCGATTGATGAAATGATTACCAACCTTGTCAAACACGGTGTTGTAACAGACTTTGATGTGTTTAAACAAGGTATTATGAACCGTGAGGCGCAAACATCAACTGGTTTAGGAGATGGGATTGCCATGCCTCACAGTAAAAATGAAGCGGTTAAAGAAGCAACAGTGCTTTTTGCCAAATCAAGCAAAGGTGTGGACTATGAATCATTGGACGGTCAACCAACAGACTTGTTCTTCATGATTGCTGCTCCAGAAGGGGCTAATGACACCCACTTAGCAGCGCTTGCGGAATTGTCAAAATACCTTTTGAAAGATGGATTTACTGATACCTTACGAAAAGCGACAACGCCTGATGATGTGATTGCTGCCTTTGATGCGGTTGAAAAAGAAAACGAAGCTAAAGCAGCAGATAAAAGCACGCCAGTTAGCAGCGAACGCCCACTGATTGTTGCTGTTACAGCTTGTACAACAGGAATTGCCCACACTTATATGGCAGAAGAAGCCTTGATTAAAAAAGGTGATGAAATGGGTGTAACCGTTCGTGTTGAAACCAACGGTGCCTCAGGTGTTGGTAACCGTTTGACTGGTGATGAAATTGCACGAGCAAAAGGGGTTATCATTGCAGCGGATAAAGCAGTTGAAATGGGTCGTTTCAATGGCAAGCCATTGATTTCACGTCCAGTAGCTGACGGTATTAAAAAATCAGAAGAACTTATTAATGAAATCCTTGACGGCAAAGCAAGCATTTACAACGGTGCTGGTGGTACTGCTGCAGAAGCCGAAGAAGAAAACCTCAGCTTGGGAGCAGCCTTCTACAAACACTTGATGAGTGGTGTATCTCAAATGCTACCATTCGTTATTGGGGGCGGGATTCTCATTGCCATTTCATTCTTGATTGACCAATTTATGGGGGTGCCTAAAGACCAATTAAGTCACCTTGGTAACTACCATGAAATCGCTGCTGTCTTTAACCAACTCGGAAATGCAGCCTTTGGCTTCATGATTTCTGTCTTTGCAGCTTACATTGCCTACTCTATCGCTGAAAAACCTGGTTTGGTAGCTGGTTTCACAGCTGGTGCGATGGCAACATCAGGGATTGCTTTTGGTCGTATCTCTTATTACAGTGTCGCTAGTGCAGCAGAATTGTCTAGCAACCAAGTCGCTTCAGGTTTCCTTGGTGCCCTTGTTGGTGGTTTCTTAGCAGGTGGTGTTATTTTAGCCCTTAAGAAGGCGCTAGCATTCTTACCGAAATCACTTGAAGGAATCAAATCTATCCTTCTTTATCCACTTCTTGGTGTGCTTATCACAGGATGCTTGATGCTCTTTGTCAACATCCCAATGGCCGCAATCAACACTGCTCTTTATGGTTTCCTTGATAGCCTATCTGGTAGCTCTGCTATTATCCTTGGACTTATCCTTGGTGGTATGATGGCCATTGATATGGGTGGACCTTTCAACAAAGCTGCTTATGTCTTTGGGACAAGTAGTTTAACAGCCGCAGCCCTTGCTAATGGTGGTTCAGTCGTTATGGCAGCCGTTATGGCAGGTGGTATGGTACCTCCTCTTGCAGTCTTTGTCGCTACACGTTTGTTCCAAAACAAATTCACAGAAGAAGAACGTGACGCAGGTCTAACAAACATTGTTATGGGCTTGTCATTCATCACAGAAGGAGCTATTCCATTTGGTGCAGCTGACCCAGCTCGTGCCATCCCAAGTTTTATGGTTGGTTCAGCAGTAACGGGTGCCCTTGTCGGAGCATTTGACATCAAATTGATGGCACCACACGGCGGAATCTTCGTCTTTCCCTTGACAAGCAACTGGGTTCTATACCTTGTCGCAATCATTATCGGTGCTATTATTTCAGGACTTCTCTTCGGTGCCCTTAGAAAAGCAAAATAAGTCTTTTATGAATCTAACACAGAACTCCTACGGGAGTTCTTTTAGCATCTCGAGATATAGTTTAAAACTATACTAAAGCATAAAAAGATAGAATGGCTTAAAGTATTGAAAAAACTGTATTATCCGTTAGAATCTTAACTATCAAAAAAATAGAATGTATAGTTTAAAACTAATACGAAACCAGGAGGTTCTTATGGTAAAGATTTCAAATTTGGGGTATCCACGTCTAGGGGAAAATCGTGAGTGGAAAAAATTGATTGAGTCTTATTGGGCAGGTAAGGTTTCGCAAGAAGAGTTGCAGGCACAAGCCAAGGAATTGCGTTTGGCGTTTTTGAAAAAACAGGCTGATGCTGGTCTTGATTTGATTCCAGTGGGAGATTTCTCACTGTATGACCATATCTTGGATTTGTCAGTGCAATTTGGCGTGATTCCAAAGCGTTTCTCTGATGAGTACATCGATTTAGATTTGTATTTTGCGATTGCGCGTGGCAATCAAGACAATGTGGCTTCTTCAATGAAAAAATGGTTTAACACCAATTACCATTACATTGTGCCAGAGTGGTCTGGTGTTCAGCCGCATTTGACAAATACCCGTTTGTTGGACTTGTACTTGGAGGCCAGAGAAGTTATCGGCGACAAGGCGAAACCAGTCATCACAGGGCCAATTACCTATGTGGCCTTGTCATCAGAAGTCAGCGATTTTACCGCTGCTGTGAAAAAATTGTTGCCTTTATACAAACGAGTCTTTACAGAATTGGTGGAAGCAGGAGCGACTTACATCCAAGTGGATGAGCCCATTTTTGTGACTGATGAAGGCGATGACCTCCTAGAAGCAGCTAAATCGGTTTATGCTTATTTTGCCAAGGAAGTACCTGAGGCTAAACTCATTTTCCAAACTTATTTTGAAGCCTTGATTGATGCTAAGGAGTTATCACACTTGCCAGTGGCTGCATTTGGCCTTGATTTTGTGCATGGTTTGGAGGAAAATCTAGAAGCTGTTGACGCTGGTTATTTTGCTGATAAGGAAGTTTTTGCTGGTGTGGTTGACGGTCGTAACGTCTGGGCGAGTGATTTTGTCAAAACGTCAGAATTGCTAGCAAACCTTCAAGCTAAGGTTGGAAACTTTGTGATTCAGCCATCTTGTTCATTGCTTCATGTACCTGTAACCACTAAAAACGAAACAGAGTTAGAACCTGTTCTTAAAAATGGTTTGGCGTTTGCGGATGAAAAATTACAGGAAATTCAGTTATTGAGCCAACATGTGGAGGGTAAACCATCTGAGGCTTATGCCAAGCACGTTGCGGATTTTAATGCCTTGCAAGCTGCAGATTTCCGTAATGTGACCTTGGAAAACTTGGATGATGTGGTGACTGAGCGCGTGGATTACAAGGTTCGTCGTCAGGTGCAGCAAGATAAACTAGATTTGCCGATTTTGCCAACCACAACCATTGGTTCTTTCCCACAATCGCCTGAAGTTCGCCGTACGCGTTTGACTTGGAAACGTGGGGATATTTCAGATGCGGAATACGAAAACTTCATTCAATCTGAAATTGCGCGTTGGATTAAGATTCAAGAGGATTTGGATATTGATGTCTTGGTGCACGGTGAATTTGAGCGCGTGGACATGGTGGAATTCTTCGGCCAAAAATTAGCTGGTTTCACAACAACTGCGTATGGTTGGGTGCAATCTTATGGTTCACGTGCGGTTAAGCCACCAATTATCTATGGTGATGTTAAACACATTCAGCCATTGACGGTCAAGGAAACGGTTTATGCGCAAAGCCTGACAGATCGTCCAGTGAAAGGGATGCTAACTGGCCCAATCACTATTACCAACTGGTCATTTGAACGTTCAGATATTTCGCGTGCGGATTTGTTTAATCAAATTGGTTTGGCTATTAAAGATGAAATTAAGCTGCTTGAGGATGTTGGCATTGCTATTATTCAGGTGGATGAGGCTGCGCTTCGTGAAGGTTTGCCACTTCGTAAGAGCAAGCAACAAGCTTATTTGGACGATGCTGTTCACGCCTTCCACATCGCTACGTCATCAGTGAAAGATGAAACGCAGATTCACACGCATATGTGCTATTCAAAATTTAGTGAAATCATTGATTCTATTCGCGCTTTGGACGCTGATGTGATTTCTATTGAAACGAGTCGTAGCCACGGTGATGTGATTGAATCATTTGAAACAGCGGTCTATCCGCTTGGTATTGGTCTTGGGGTGTACGATATTCATTCGCCACGCGTTCCAACCAAAGAAGAAGTGATTGCCAATATTGAACGCCCATTGCGTCAATTGTCACTTGAACAATTCTGGGTTAACCCTGATTGTGGTTTGAAAACGCGCCGTGAACCTGAAACCATTTCCGCTCTTGAGATTTTGGTAGCAGCAACTAAAGAGGTTCGAGCAAAATACGGCAAATAAGAAGGGGGAGGCTATGTCACGATTATTAGAATGTTTAAAAACCGATATTCTAGTAGCGGATGGCGCTATGGGGACACTGCTTTATGCCAATGGTCTTGACAATTGCTACGAAGCCTATAATCTGACACACCCAGACAATATTTCTGCGATTCACCAAGCTTATTTGGAGGCGGGAGCAGATGTGATTCAAACCAATACTTATGCGGCGAAACGCCACCGTCTAAAAGGTTATGGCTATGATGAACAGGTTAAAGCCATCAACCAAGCTGGTGTTGAATTGGCACGAAAAGCAGCGGGCGAGGACGCTTTTGTCCTCGGAACCGTTGGTGCTCTCCGTGGTCTGAAACAATGTGATTTAACGCTTGATGAAATCATTGAAGAAACCCTCGAACAAGTGGGTTACTTGTTAGAAACCAAGCAAATTGATGGTTTATTGTTTGAAACGTATTACGATGAAGAAGAAATCATCGAAGTGCTAAAAGCCGTTCGACCGCTAACAGACCTCCCGATTATCACCAATATCGCTCTTCATGAGGCGGGGATTACGGAAAATGGTCGCCCCTTGGTGGAATTATTGGGGACTTTGGTCATGCTGGGAGCGGATATTGTTGGCTTAAATTGCCACCTTGGTCCCTACCACATGATTAAATCCCTCAAGCAAGTGCCCTTATTTGCCCAGTCCTATTTGTCGGTTTATCCCAATGCCAGCCTGCTATCTTTTGAGGATGATAATGGCAGCGGTCATTATGGTTTTAGTCAGAATGCGGATTATTTTGGTAAAAGTGCAGAGCTTCTTGTGGCAGAAGGGGCACGCCTGATTGGAGGGTGTTGTGGGACAACACCAGACCATATCAGAGCTGTCAAGTGTGCCATTAAAGGTCTAAAACCTGTCGAGAAGAAATTTGTCACGCCGATGGTGGAAGAGGCAGAGCTTATCAAAAGGGTCAAATCATCAGAAACCTTGGTAGATAGGGTCAAACGAGAAGTGACTATTATTGCTGAACTTGACCCTCCCAAAACGCTTGACATCAGCAAGTTCACAGCAGGGGTCAAGGCTTTGGATGCGGCATGTATTTCGGCCATTACCTTGGCGGATAACTCCCTAGCCAAAACCCGCATTTGCAATGTCAGCTTAGCTTCATTGTTGAAAAATGAAATTGCTACACCTTTTCTGTTGCACCTATCCTGTCGTGACCACAATATGATTGGCTTGCAGTCGCGTTTGTTGGGAATGAATGTGCTAGGATTTGATAATGTGTTAGCCATTACAGGGGACCCGTCTAAAATTGGCGATTTTCCTGGAGCGACTAGCGTTTATGATGCCACCAGTTTTAAATTACTAGAGCTAATTCAGCAATTGAACCATGGGCAAGGTTACAGTGGTGCTAGTGTTAAGAAAGCAACCAATTTCACAGCAGCAGCGGCGTTCAATCCCAATGTCAAAAATTTGTCGCGTTGCGGACGCTTGATTGAGCGAAAAATCGCGTCTGGTGCTGATTATTTCATCACACAACCCATTTTCAATGCCGATATTTTTGAAGAATTGGCTGATTTGACAAAAGACTATGAAACGCCTTTCTTTGTCGGTATCATGCCCATTACCAGCTACAATAATGCGATTTTCTTGCACAATGAGGTTCCAGGTATTCAATTGTCAGAAGCATTTTTAGCTAAATTAGAAGCGGTGAAAGGCGACAAGGAAACGTGTCAACAACTTGCTTTGGAAGAGAGCAAACGCTTGATTGACCGAGCCTTAGAACACTTTAATGGCATTTACTTGATTACGCCATTTATGCGTTATGATTTGACGGTAGAGTTGGTTGATTACATTCATCAAAAAGTGGAGCAAAAGCAGTTAGTCATATCGTAAAAAGAAAGTCAAAAGGCTTTCTTTTTTTGTCTTTTTTAAAGGAGTTTTGATATACTGGTATCTAGTTTTGAGAAAGGGGGAGAGTCATGGCAAAAAAAGCGAGAAAATACCCAAGCCAAAAGCGCAGAAAAAAACGACGTCGCAAACGTCGCTCATCAAAAATGCCAAAGGGTTTGCTAAAAACGGCCATTGCTTTGGCAGCTCTATTTAGTGCGGTCTTTTTTGGACAGCGGTATTATCAAGAACTGCATCGCATAGCCATTGCGGATACGGCGAACTTAGAAACACCCAGCCAAGACACCCAGACTTTCATTCAAACCATTGGTGAAGATGCTCGCTACATTGCGGCTCAAAATGATTTGTATGCTTCTGTGATGATTGCGCAGGCCATTTTAGAGTCTAATAGTGGGCAATCCGCCCTCAGTCAAGCCCCAAATTACAACTTTTTTGGTATCAAGGGCGATTACAATGGCAAGTCCGTTACCATGCAAACTTGGGAAGATGACGGCAATGGCAATGCCTACACCATTGATGCCGCCTTTCGCTCTTATGATAATCCCATGGAATCTTTGGAAGATTATGCCCAATTTCTTCAAAAAAATATCTATGCAGGCGTCCGAAAATCCAATACCAATTCTTACCAAGATGCCACGGCAGCTTTAACAGGTGTCTATGCTACCGACACTTCCTACGGGGACAAGCTCAATCAAATCATCGAAGAATACCACCTCACTGACTACGATACCAATTAGCTTATAACCAAAAAAAGATTGACAAGACGCTAAAAACTTGAGATACTCAAAGAAATCATCGCTCTTGTCAATTTTTTTGAAAAATAAAAATGCCAAGTCTGTGATGAAATGGCAATGAAAGGAATTCAATATTAGCTGTCGTTTGTTGGTGCTAACGCAGGCAACAAAAAGAAACGAAAAAGCTAGAACGATTAAATCTTAAGTTAGGAATAATCTTATTAGTGTTGGATATCCTATACAAGATAATCGAGTTGCTTAAATGCTTCTAGAAACATGACAGGTGAGGTGAGAAACCTCACTCACTTGTCTTGTTATTTTAAGCTAAAAATGGTAATAATGCAAATGAAATTGAACAACTTAATCAAAGGTTTATTGATTGTAGATGTTGTTTTGACAGTGATTCTTATAGTGGCACAACTATTTTAAGAAAAATGAGTTAATAAACACTTAGAAAAAAGGAAACAAAAAAGTAGATTTAGCAATTTTACTGATAAAACTCGAGATTCTAAAAGAGATCATCAGTCTTGTCAAAATCTTCTTAAACAAATAATTTAACGCTAAGCGTGGGGAAAGTGCTTCACGACTTGGCTTTGGTTCTAGTATATCAAGTTAGGGATAAAAAAACAATGAAAAGATTTAAAACACTAGTCGTTATTTTGTTAGTCTTGCATGCTATGTTATCAGTTTTGCAAGGTTTTGACGTGTTAAGCACGATTGATTTAATCATCACAATCTTATTGGCCTACTTTGTTATGTCTTATGATTAGAACGCAGAGATGACATGACTAAGCGGTCAACGGCTCGTGGTTTTATTCGTAGTAATGCCACAAAAGAAGATTTGCTTGAATTGCAAGAACTTATCCAAGAAAATCTAAAAAGTTTTAACAGTTTTCCCTTGATTGCGAGGGTATTTTTTATGTGCGAAAAGTCATGTTATAATAAGTGATATGGACTTACGTTTGAAGCATGTAATGGAAAGGGATGGTGTTAGGATGAAGATTAGAAAAGCGACTGAAAATGATATCGATGCTGTGGAAAAGTTATACGATGCCATTCACACGGCTGAAGAAGAAAATAAACAAGACATTGGCTGGGTCAGAGGGATTTATCCTGTTCGTGCTACGGCAGAAGCAGCATTAAAACGAGAGGATTTATTTGTGCTTGAAGAAAATGGCACACTATATGGAACGGCCATCATAAACAAGCTACAAGTGGACATTTATAATCAAGGAAACTGGAAGCATAGGGTTTCTGATGAGCAAGTCTGTGTCCTGCACCCCCTAGTTATTTCACCTGTAAGTGCAGGGAAGGGCTATGGCAAAGCCTTTCTTGAGTTTTATGAAAACTATGCGTTGGAGCAAGGTTGCATTGAACTTAGACTCGACACGAATGCCAAAAATGAAGTCGCTCAGGCCATGTATAAAAAGCATGGCTACACAGAAATCGGGATTGTTTCAACGGATTTCAATGGTATTTCGGAAGTTCAGTTAGTGTTGCTAGAAAAATATTTGGGAAACTCACGAGAGTAGAGGAATTTTTGTTTCACCTACCACCCTTTTCTTTTTTGTGTTAGAATAGGTAACAAAGAGGAAAAAGACAATGAAATTATTAAAAGACCGTTTTGATACCTTAAGCGATGCTATTATCGCGATTGTGATGACTATTTTAGTATTGGAAATTTCCATTCCATCCAGCATGAAGGGCTTGCCGCATTTGTTTGAGCAAGTTGCCTTGTTTTTGCTGAGTTTTATTATCATCATTAATTTTTGGTACCGCCGTTTTCAAGCCATGCGAGCAACGGACAAGACGACTTTTCGGACATTTTTGATGGACGTTATTGCCCACGCTATTTTGGCCCTTTTCCCATTAGCCACTAAAATGTTGGTTGAATTTGACGTCCGATGGGTTGGCATTCTCTTTTTTGGGGGCATTAATCTGCTGACTAGCGTTTTGGTCAATTGCATGACCTACGAATTAGCCATGAAGGCCGTGAAAAATTTACCTGATAAGGATGAAGAGGCCATTCAAATGTTCAACGATTGGCTTAATCGTAGAGCAATTGGTAGCCTAGTGGCAGATATTGTTCTGCTGGCTATTTCCCTTTGTTTCAACACAATCGGGGTTTACATTTACATTCTCATGCCACTTTTGGAATTTATCAGTAATTTCAGGCATGGGCGTGCCATGGAAACAGCTTACCAAGAAGGGCAAAGTTTCCAAGAAATCTTGAAACAACGGATGTCAGCTGACAAGAACCATTCGGCAAGCAGTAGCAATTAAAAGAGAGCAAGGCACGGACAAGAAGGTTCGTGCTTTCCTCTCTTTTAAAACTGCTCAAGATATGCTATAATGAAAATGATATGCAATGAGGAGACTATCATGGAATTAGTACGGGAAAAAGAATTCGTTAACCAATATCATTATGATGCTAGAAATTTAAAATGGGAAGAAAAAAATGGTACCCCAAAGACAAACTTTGAGGTTACTTTTCAATTAGTTAATAAAGATACCGAAAATAACCAGACATCTATTGTGGCTGTCTTGCAATTTATGGTTGTGAAGGAAGAATTTGTCATTAGTGGCGTAGTTTCACAAATGATTCACATCAAAAACCGTATTGTGAACGAGCCAAGTGAATTTGAAAGAGGAGAAGTTGAAACGTTAGCAGCGCCATTATTAGACATGGTTCAACGCTTAACCTACGAAGTCACTGAGATTGCTTTAGACCGTCCTGGAGTGAAATTGGAGTTTAGAAATTAATGAAATTAGCAGTTATTACTGATACAACCGCTGTCTTGTCGGATGATATCAAGCAAAAAGAAAATCTTTTTATCTTAGATATTCCTATTACGTTTGAAGGGGAAACCTATGTGGAAGGGAAAAACTTGAGCTTAGATGAGTTTTACCATCGCATGGCCCATTCTCCAACGCTGCCACACACAAGTCAGCCAAGTTTAGCCAAATTGGATGAGATTTTAACGCAGCTGGTTTCAGACGGTTATACACACGTGATTGGCTTGTTCTTATCTTCTGGTATCTCAGGCTTTTGGCAAAACATTCAATTTTTTATTGAAGACCACCCAGAACTGACGATTGCCTTTCCAGACAGTAAGATTACGTCAGCACCGCTTGGCTGCATGGTGAAGAACCTTTTAAAATGGGGAGAGGAAGAACTTGCTTTTGAGGCTATTTTAGAGAAATTGCAGCAACAAATTGATGGAACAGGTGCTTTTATCATGGTTGATGATTTGAATCACTTGGTAAAGGGCGGACGTTTGTCAAATGGTTCGGCTTTGATTGGTAATTTGTTGAGCATTAAGCCAATTCTCTACTTTAACGACGGCACTATCGAAGTGTTTGAAAAGGTGAGAACAGAGAAAAAAGCCATCAAGCGTCTTGTAGAAGTCTTGACAGAAAAGACAGCAAATGGTCAGTACGAAGTCTTTATTATCCATACGCGTGCTGAAGAAAAAGCGCAACATTTCTACCAAACCTTGTGTGACAATCATTTCGGCCACCAACTTGAAATTGTTGGTTTTGATGCTGTTATTGCGACTCACTTAGGTGAAGGTGCTGTTGCCTTTGGTTTCACGCCAATTGTTTAAAACGTTTTAATGTTAGGGGAGGACTATTTTGGAGATTAAAGTTATTGTTGCAGGTTTCAGAGGGAGAATGGGTTCTGCGGCTGTGAATATGGTCAAAGAAGATGAAGACCTTATCTTGTCAGCCTTGTTAGACCCATTTGCGAAGGACACTGAGGTAGATGGGGTGCCTGTTTTTACAGATAAATCACAGCTTATTGGCTTTGATGCGGATGTTTGGATTGACTTTACCACACCAGCCGTGGCTTATGACAATACCCGCTTTGCTTTAGAACATGGGTTTGCTCCTGTGGTTGGGACAACTGGATTTACAGAAGATGAAATCGTAGAATTGATTGCCCTGTCTGAAGACAAAAAAATCGGTGGTTTGATTGCGCCTAATTTTGCCATTGGAGCTATTTTGCTGATGGAATTCGCGGCTAAAGCAGCCAAATACTTCCCTGACCTTGAAATTATTGAGTTGCACCATGACAATAAAAAGGATGCACCGTCTGGAACAGCCATTAAAACGGCAGAATTGATTCGTGAAGTTCGCCAGCCTAAGCAACAAGGGGCAGCTGATGAGGTGGAAAGCCTTAAGGGTGCGCGTGGTGCTGAATTTGATGGCTTCCGCATTCACAGTGTGCGTCTACCTGGTTTGGTGGCGCATCAAGAAGTGATTTTTGGGGCTCAGGGCGAAGGATTGACCTTGCGTCATGATTCGTACGACCGCAAATCCTTCATGAGTGGTGTTAATATTGGAGTAAGAGCAGTTGTAAAACGAGATAAACTCGTTTATGGTTTGGAAAAATTATTATGAAATTAAATAATTTGCCTTCTGAATTTCAGGAGGCTTTACCTATCTTAAAGAAAATTCGTGAAGCTGGTTATGAGGCCTATTTTGTTGGAGGAAGTGTGCGTGATGCCCTCCTCAATCGTCCTATTCATGACGTGGATATTGCTACTAGTGCTTATCCTGAGGAAACCAAGACCATCTTTGCTAGGACGATTGATATCGGGATTGAGCATGGGACGGTCTTGGTATTAGAAGATAGTGGTGAATATGAAATCACCACCTTCCGAACAGAAGATGTCTATGTGGATTACCGCAGACCGAGCAGCGTTTCCTTTGTGCGTTCCTTGGAAGAAGATTTGAAACGCCGTGATTTTACAGTAAATGCCTTTGCCTTGGACGACGAAGGAAATGTGATTGATAAATTTGATGGTCTGGCTGACTTGAAAGCCAAGCTTTTGCGAGCAGTAGGAAACCCTGCTGAACGTTTTAACGAAGATGCTTTGCGCATCATGCGTGGTTTTCGTTTTGCAGCCAGCCTTGATTTTAACATTGAAGCAAATACCTTTGCTGCTATGGCCTCTCATGCACCTTTGCTTGAAAAAATTTCAGTAGAGCGCTCTTTTATTGAATTTGATAAGCTTTTGTTGGCACCGTTTTGGCGAAAAGGGATTACAGCTATGTTGGCCAGTCAGGCCCAAAAATACTTGCCACATTTGGAAGAAGCACATGAAAATCTACAAGGCTTGTTGGATCATTTGGCTGAGGACTATCATTTCAAAAGCTCTGAGCAAGCTTGGGCAGCTCTGCTATTGTCCCTAGACATTACCGATAGTCGTGCTTTCTTGAGATCTTGGAAAACGTCAACGCAGTTTCAGAAAGATGTTGAAACCATTGTGACTATTTACCGTGCGCGTTTGCAATCTTCTCTGGATAAAAAACAGGTTTATCGTTATGGAAAAGATTTGATTGAGCAGGCTGAGGATTTACGAATTGGGTTTGGCTTGCCAGTTGATATTGAGCGCATCGAGCGTTTGGACGAGGCATTGACTATTCATGACAAGCATGAAATTGTGGTTAATGGTAGCATTTTAATCAAAGAAATGGCTTATAAACCAGGACCAGACCTAGGACGTACCTTGAAACAGGTTGAGGACGCGATTGTACTAGGCGAGTTGGCCAACGATAAAGCAGCGATTCTGGAATGGATTAGAGAGGCGAGTAAATGAGTGACTTTATTGTAGAACATTTAACAAAATCAGTCGGTGACAAGACGGTTTTTCGTGATATTTCCTTTATCATGCACGATTATGACCGTATTGGGATTATTGGGGTCAATGGAACAGGTAAAACGACGCTGCTGGATGTGATTTCAGGTCGACTTGGTTTTGATGGAGATGTTTCTCCATTTTCAGCTAAAAATGGTTATAAAATCGCTTATTTGACCCAAGAACCTGATTTTGATGATAACAAAACGATTTTGGACACGGTGTTATCATCTGATTTGCGGGAAATGGCTTTGATTAAAACCTATGAGCAATTGATGGCAGACTATAACGAATCCAACCAAGCTCAGCTAGAAAAAGTCATGGCAGAAATGGATTCTCTTGATGCTTGGACCATTGAAAGCGAAGTCAAAACGGTCTTGACCAAGTTAGACTTGCATGATTTGTCGCAAAAAGTCGGTGATTTGTCTGGTGGGCTCCGTCGCCGTGTGCAATTGGCTCAGGTCCTCTTGAATGATGCGGACTTATTGTTATTGGACGAACCAACCAACCACTTGGATATTGATACCATTGCTTGGTTGACGCAATTTCTGAAGAACAGCAAGAAAACCGTGCTCTTTATCACCCACGACCGCTATTTCTTGGATAATGTGGCAACGCGTATTTTTGAGTTGGCTGATAGTCAATTGACGGAATATCAGGGAAATTACCAAGATTATGTGCGCTTGCGTGCGGAGCAAGATGAGCGTGATGCAGCAACCTTGCATAAGAAAAAACAACTTTACAAGCAAGAATTAGCCTGGATGCGGACTCAGCCGCAAGCACGTGCAACCAAGCAACAAGCCCGTATCAATCGTTTTAATGACTTAAAAGCTGATTTATCAGGTACTAAGCAGTCCAGCGAAATGGAAATTCATTTTGAAACCAGCCGTATTGGTAAAAAGGTTATCGAATTTAAGGATGTTTCATTTGCTTACCCCAATAAACCAATTTTGCAGGACTTTAATTTGTTGGTGCAAAACAAGGACCGTATTGGGATTGTGGGTGACAATGGTGTTGGAAAGTCAACCTTACTCAACCTTATCAATGGTGATTTGCAGCCAACTAGCGGTCAACTGGACATTGGGGAAACCGTCCGAATTGGTTATTTCTCGCAATTGATAAAAGACATAGATGAGAATAAACGCGTGATTAACTACCTGCAAGAAGTAGCAGATGAGGTGAAAACGAGCGTTGGGACAACGAGCATCACGGAATTGCTGGAGCAATTTTTATTCCCTCGCTCAACACACGGAACCTTGATTTCAAAATTATCAGGTGGTGAAAAGAAGCGCTTGTATCTGCTTAAGATTTTGATTGAAAAGCCTAATGTCTTGTTACTTGACGAACCGACTAATGATCTTGATATTGCAACTTTGACTATTCTTGAAAATTTCTTACAAACATTTTCGGGACCTGTTATCACAGTGAGCCACGATCGCTACTTCCTTGACAAAGTAGCCAATAAAATTCTCGCTTTTGAAAATGGTCAAGTGCGTGCCTTTTTCGGTAATTACACCGATTATTTGGACGAAGAGGCTTTTGAAGAAAATGCAGCGACTGAGCAAGCTAAGAAGGCAGCTGCACCCAAAGCAGAAAAAGAAAAAACGAAGAAAAAACGCATGTCTTACTTTGAAAAACAAGAATGGGAAACCATCGAAGATGAGATTGCCAAATTAGAAGAAGACATCGAAACCATCGAAACTCAAATGCAAGAAAATGCCAGCGATTATGGCAAATTAGCAGAACTGCAACGCTCGCTAGATGCTGCCAATGAAACCTTGCTGGAAAAATACGAACGTTATGAGTATTTAAGTGACTTAGCCGAGTAAACGTTCATACGTTTGCTTGCTAGAGTGCTGTTGAAGGAAAAATAAAAGAGGAAGGATAAGAGCTATGAAACTCATTTGGACTTATTTGAAAAAATATCCCAAATGGCTTGTTTTGGACGTCTTTGGTGCCTTGGCATTTGTCTTGGTTAACCTTGGTTTGCCAACAGCCTTGGCGCGTATGATTGACCAAGGGATAACGGCAAACGACCGACAGCAAGTTTACTTTTGGGCAATGATTATGTTTGCGATTGTTGTTATTGGGGTGATTGGTAGAATTACCTTAGCTTATGCGGCTGGGAAAATCACGACAAACATGATTAAAGATATGCGTAATGATATGTATGACAAATTGCAAGAATATTCGCATTATGAGTACGAGCAAATTGGGGTGTCTTCGCTGGTGACTCGGATTACCAGTGACGCCTTTATTTTGATGCAGTTTGCTGAACAATCGTTGCGTATCGGGGTGGTGACACCTTTGATGATGATTTTCAGTGTGGCCATGATTTTAATCACCAGCCCATCTTTGGCTTGGATTGTCGCTGTTGCTATTCCCCTTTTGATTTTGGTTGTCTATTACGTTGCTGTTAAGACACGACCATTATCTGAAAAACAACAAGCAACGCTGGATAAAATCAACCAGTATGTTCGTGAAAACCTCACAGGCTTGCGTGTTATCCGCGCCTTTGCTCGTGAAGAATTCCAAGAAGAACGTTTTGACCAAAAAAACGAAGAATACAAGGATATTTCAAGTCGCTTGTTCAAGCTCACAGGTTTGACAGAACCTTTATTTGTGCAAATTATTGTTGCTATGATTGTGGCTATTGTGTGGTTTGCCCTTAATCCGCTTGGTAAAGGAAATCTACAAATTGGTGATTTGGTTGCCTTTATCGAGTACAGTTTCCATGCCTTGTTCTCTTTCTTGATGTTTGCTAATCTTTTTACCATGTATCCCAAAGTCGTGGTTTCTAGCGAACGGATCACAGAAGTGATGGATATGCCTATTTCGATCAATCCAAATGAAAATGGCGTGACAACAACTGATAAGAGAGGTTATTTAGAATTTGACAAGGTCACTTTTGCTTATCCTGGAGAAACCGAAAGCCCAGTACTAAAAGACATTTCCTTTAAAGCCAAGCCAGGTGAAACGGTTGCCTTTATTGGTTCGACAGGTTCTGGAAAATCATCCTTGGTTAATTTGATTCCACGTTTTTATGACGTGTCTTTGGGCCGTATTTTGGTGGATGGCGTGGACGTTCGCGATTACCAGCTCAAGGCCTTGCGTCAAAAAATCGGCTTCATTCCACAAAAAGCGCTGCTCTTTACAGGAACGATCGAGGAAAACCTTAAATATGGGAAAGTGGATGCCAGCACTTTTGAATTGCAAGAAGCGGCGGAAGTGGCTCAGGCGAAAGACTTCATCGAAAACAAGGACGAGCGTTACCAAACCCACCTTGCAGAAGGCGGAAGCAACTTGTCAGGTGGTCAAAAACAACGTTTGTCTATTGCGCGTGCGGTGGTCAAAAAACCAGATATTTACATCTTTGACGACTCTTTCTCTGCTTTGGACTATAAAACCGATGCGCAATTACGTGCACGCTTGAAAGAAGTCACGCAAGATGCGACAGTTTTGATTGTGGCACAACGTATCGGAACCATCATGGACGCAGACCACATCATTGTCTTGGATAATGGTGAAATTGTTGGACGTGGTACACACGATGAATTGATGAAAACCAATGACATTTATCGTGAAATTACCAATTCCCAACTGAAAAATATGGATGAAATGGGAGGAGAATAAGGATGAAACAACGTAATGCTTTTCTACGCTTGTGGGATTACCTTAGGCATTATAAAGGAGCGCTCTTTTTTGCCATCTTCCTAAAAGTGCTCAGTAGTGTGATGAGCGTGCTAGAACCTTTTGTTCTCGGTTTGGCTATCACCGAATTGACAGCTAACCTCATCGATATGGCAAAAGGGATTCCAGGTGCGCACATCAATACCACCTACATTGGCGTGATTTTGGTGCTCTACTTCCTGCGCGGCTTGCTTTACGAATTGGGCAGTTATGGGTCAAACTACTTTATGACCAATGCGGTGCAAAATAGTATCCGTGATTTGCGTCATGATTTGAGTGAAAAAATTAATAAAATCCCCGTTTCTTACTTTGATAATCAACAATTTGGGAATGTCTTGGGGCGTTTCACATCGGATATCGAAACCGTTTCAAATGCCCTTCAACAAAGTTTCTTGCAGATTATCAATGCCTTTTTAACCATTATTTTGGTTATTGCTATGGTGCTCTACCTCAACTGGCAATTGGCGATGATTGTGATTGTCATGATTCCAATCACTTATGTCAGTGCTCAGTTCATCTTGAAAAAATCGCAACCTTATTTCAAGAAACAAGCCGATGCTCTTGGTGATATGAATGGTTTTGTTCAAGAAAATCTAACAGGTTTTAATGTCTTGAAGTTGTACGGACGTGAAGAAATTTCAAGTGAGGAATTCCGTGAGATTACGCAAAACTTGCAAGAAGTCGGCTTTAAAGCCAGCTTTATTTCAGGGATAATGATGCCTGTGCTTAGTGCCATTTCAGATATGGCTTACTTGATTATCGCAGCAATTGGTGCCCTTCAAGTGCTTTCAGGAACTTTGACAATTGGTAATATGCAGGCCTTTGTGCAATACGTTTGGCAAGTTAGCCAACCCGTCCAAACCATCACTCAGCTAGCCAGCGTTCTTCAAAGTGCCAAATCATCTTTAGACCGTATCTTTGAAGTGTTGGATGAACCTGATGAAGTGTCACAAGTCACAGAACATTTGACACATGATTTGACAGGACAAGTCAGCTTTGAAAATGTGTCTTTCCAATATGTTGCAGACAAGCCTTTGATTCAAAACTTTAATCTGGAGGTCAAACCAGGTGAAATGGTTGCCATCGTTGGTCCGACAGGTGCTGGTAAGACGACCTTGATTAACCTTTTGATGCGTTTTTACGATGTGACTGGTGGTTCTATCAAAATCGACGGGCATGATATTCGTAATCTCTCTCGTCAAGAATACCGCAAACAATTTGGAATGGTTTTGCAAGACGCTTGGCTCTACGAGGCTAGCATTAAGGAAAACCTTCGCTTTGGTAATTTAGAGGCGACGGATGAGGAAATTGTTGCGGCTGCCAAGGCTGCCAACGTTGACCATTTCATTCGGACCTTGCCAGGTGGCTACAACATGGAGATGAACCAAGAATCAACCAACGTTTCCTTGGGGCAAAAACAATTGTTGACCATTGCGCGTGCCTTGCTCGCTGACCCTAAAATTCTTATCTTGGACGAAGCGACTTCATCAGTTGATACACGCTTGGAATTGCTTATACAAAAAGCCATGACGAATTTGATGGAAGGACGCACTAGCTTTGTCATTGCCCACCGTTTGTCAACGATTCAAGAGGCTGATAAGATTTTGGTGTTAAATAACGGTCAAATTATCGAACAAGGAAACCATGAAAGCCTACTTGCCGCCAAAGGTTTCTACTATGACTTGTACAACAGTCAATTTAGCAAGAGCAGTTAATTGACAATCCCCATTGAATATCTGCTTGAAAGATGTTATCATAGATACTGTTATTATAACGATGTTTGGGAAAAGCCATCGCTAAAAAAAACCAGCTCTATGACTGATATTAGCGCTCCTATGGACTTTTTCATAGGGGCTTTTTTTGACCCAAATATCTTAGAAAAGATAGAGGAGAATGGACATGAAACGCCAATCAGCCCTTGTTGTTTTTAGTGGGGGGACAAGACTCCACCACTTGTTTATTTTGGGCACTAAAACACTACGAACACGTTGAAGCAGTAACCTTTAATTATGGTCAACGACACAGTTTAGAAATTGAAGTCGCAAAGCAGATTGCCAAAGAACAAGGGGTCAAGCACCACTTGTTGGATATGTCTTTGTTGGGACAATTAACAGAAAATGCGCTGACACGCGACATTGCAATTGAAAATCCTGAGGATGACCTGCCAAATACATTTGTGGATGGCAGAAATCATTTGTTCTTATCTTTTGCTGCAGTTCTTGCGAAAGGGCTTGGGATTACTGACATTGTGACAGGTGTTTGCGAAACGGATTTTTCAGGTTATCCTGATTGTCGCGATTCCTTTGTCAAATCCCTCAACGTGACCTTGAATTTGGCTATGGCTTATGATTTTGTTATTCAGACACCCTTGATGTGGCTGGATAAATCAGAAACCTGGGAATTGGCTGACCAACTAGGAAAATTTGAGTACGTGCGTGACCATACCTTGACTTGCTACAACGGTATCAAAGGTAGTGGTTGTGGGGAATGCCCAGCCTGCCACCTTCGCCAAGCAGGCCTAGAGCAATATCTGGCTAGAAGAGGTGAGGCTTAATGTTTCAAATACCAACAGAAGTAAAAACCCCAACGGGTGAATCTTTGGTTTATTGCCCTCGCCGTGTCTGCGTATCTAAAGAATTTACCTTTGATGCTGCCCATCATTTATTTGACTATGAGGGGAAATGCAAAGCCCTACACGGACATACCTATCACTTGCAAATAGCGGTATCAGGTTTTTTAGACCATCGTGGCATGGCGGTGGATTTTGGGGATTTGAAAGCCATTTACAAAACGCACTTGGAACCCTATCTCGACCACCGTTACCTCAACGAAAGTTTGCCTTACATGAACACAACAGCAGAAAACATGGTGTACTGGATTTTCAAACAAGTTCAGACCCATTTGCCGACAGAACGCGATATAAGACTAGAATCTGTGCGTCTGTATGAAACGCCAACCTCTTTTGCAGAATTTAGAAGGGAGTGGGATAAGGATGTCGAAACGACCGCTGACACTACCCATTCTTGAGATTTTTGGTCCCACCTTTCAAGGAGAGGGGCGAGCAATTGGGCAAAAGACCATGTTTGTGCGAACAGGAGGATGTGATTACCACTGTGCTTGGTGTGATTCTGCCTTTACTTGGGATGGTTCCGAAAAACCTAGACGCATGACGGCTGATGAAGTCATTGCTGCATTGGACCAACTGGGGCAATATGATTATGTGACCTTGTCAGGTGGTAATCCTTGCTTGCTGGCAGCCAATATGGCAGAATTGGTGGCTAAATTAAAAGCCAGAGGAGTGACCTTAGCTGTTGAAACGCAAGGTTCTCGCTGGCAAGATTGGTTAAAAGATATTGACCAAGTAACTCTGAGCCCAAAACCACCTTCAAGTCAGATGACTGTCCAATTGGACACCTTAGATTTTATTGTGTCACAACTAGACAAAGACCAAGTTACCTTTAAAATTCCTGTCTTTGATGAAGCCGATTTGGCTTTTGCCAAAGCCATTCAAAAACGTTACCAGCCTGATGTTTTGTATTTATCAGCAGGCAATCCCGAGCCAAACGCTAGTGGCAATATTGTGGAGCACCAATTGGTTCGTTTAAAGCAACTATGGGATAGTGTGGCCAAAGACCCAGATTGGCAAAGCGTATGCGTCTTGCCCCAATTACACACCTTATTATATGACAACCAACGAGGCGTTTAAAAAGGAGCTAACATGACAAAAACAGATGAAATGAAAGATTTAACCCTTTTGGCAATCAAAAAACAGACTACATTTACGAATACGACCCAAATATTTTGGAGGCTTTTGATAACCGCCATGTCGATAACGACTATTTTATCAAATTCAATTGCCCTGAATTCACGTCGCTGTGCCCTATGACTGGCCAGCCAGATTTTGCGACCATTTACTTTTCTTATATTCCTGACCAACGTTGCGTGGAATCAAAATCGCTGAAACTCTACCTATTTAGCTACCGCAATCATGGGGATTTTCATGAAAATTGCATCAATACCATTGGTAAGGATTTGATTGCGCTCTTGGAACCACGCTACCTTGAGGTTTGGGGAAAATTCACCCCACGTGGAGGCTTGTCGATTGACCCTTACTTTAATTATGGTAAACCAGGTACTAAGTATGAAAAAATGGTAGAGTACCGCTTGATGAATCACGACCTGTATCCTGAAACCATTGACAATCGTTAAAAACATAAAAAAAGAACCTACTAACAGGTTCTTTTTAAGTATTTGGGGCTAGATACGGAATGAAAAGGCAATGCCTGACGCGCCGACTGCCATGAGCAAAAGCCCAGTCAAACGTCCGATGAAAATCGCAGACAATGTTGGGTTAAAGAGTAGGAAAATACCAAGGAAGATAGCCAAAATCGCAGAGATTAGGAAACGATTGGCATCGTAAAAACCAGCTTTTCGCATTTGAATCCCACCGACCAAGCGAAGGAATCCACTAATTAAAATCCAATAAGCAGCAACCGTAACCACTACATTTGAGAGTGAAAAGGCAGAACTTGATAATAAAATAATCCCAAACACAATGGATAAGATGCTTTGCAACAAGTACCAAAATTGTCGTTCGACGCTATTGGTGTACATGATGAGGCTGGTTAACCCTGACATAAAGACCAAAAAAGCGATAATCCAACCAATCATAGCAGTTGTCGTAAAAGGACGGACAAAAAGCCAAATCCCAATCAGCAAGGCAATCACACCTGACCATAATGAAAGACGTTTCATAAAAGACCTCCTCGTTCGTTACCCTTATAGTACCATATTTTTAGCAAAAGGAAAAGGAAGCTGCTAAAGAATATCAACTATTTGCCAATCATTTGGATTTTCGGTGATTTTAAAGTCTCTTTTGTAAAGAGAATGCAAAAAAGAACGTAAATACTTGACAATAATTTTCAGAAAACTTTATAATATTCATATAGTCATTTTGTTTGATTATAATCTAAATTCCGGAGGAATAGATATGACAACAGGTAAAGCCTATGTAACAAGTGTCTTTGAAAAAGTCAAAGCACAAAATGCTCATGAACCAGAATTTTTGCAAGCCGTTGGAGAAGTGTTTGAATCACTTGTTCCCGTGTTTGATAAATATCCAAAATACATTGACGAAAATCTTCTCGAACGTTTGGTTGAACCAGAACGCATCATTTCATTCCGTGTGCCTTGGGTAGATGACAAAGGTCATGTTCAGGTTAACCGTGGTTACCGCGTGCAATTCTCATCAGCGATTGGTCCATACAAAGGTGGTCTTCGTTTCCACCCATCTGTTAACCAATCAATCATCAAATTCCTTGGTTTTGAACAAATCTTCAAAAACTCATTGACTGGCCAACCAATTGGTGGTGGTAAAGGTGGTTCAAACTTTGACCCTAAAGGAAAATCAGACAATGAAATCATGCGTTTCTGCCAAAGCTTCATGACAGAATTGAGCAAACACATTGGGGCTGATACAGATGTCCCTGCGGGTGATATCGGTGTTGGTGGACGTGAAATTGGTTACCTTTACGGTCAATACAAACGCCTTCGCAACGAATACACAGGTGTTCTAACAGGTAAAGGGTTGACTTACGGCGGTTCGCTTGCCCGTACAGAAGCGACTGGTTATGGTGCTGTTTACTTTGCAGAACAAATGTTGAAAGCACGTGGCGAAGATTTCGCTGGTAAAGTGGCTATCGTTTCAGGTTCTGGTAATGTAGCTATTTACGCGACTGAAAAACTGCAATCTCTTGGTGCTAAAGTCGTTGCCGTTTCAGATTCATCAGGTTACGTTTACGACCCAGAAGGTATTGACGTTGCTCTCTTGAAACAATTGAAAGAAGTCGAACGTGCTCGTATCGTTAAATACGCTGACGCTCGTCCAAGTGCTACTTTCACACCAGCAGGTGAAGGTTCAATTTGGTCAATCAAAGCTGACCTTGCTTTCCCATGTGCAACACAAAATGAAATTAACGAAGAAGACGCTAAAACCCTTGTTGCTAATGGCGTTATCGCTGTTACAGAAGGGGCTAATATGCCATCAACGCTTGAAGCTATCGAAGTCTTCCAAAAAGCAGGTGTGTCATTTGGTCCTGCCAAAGCAGCTAACGCTGGTGGTGTAGCCGTATCAGCGCTTGAAATGGCTCAAAACAGCCAACGCACAGCATGGTCATTTGAAGAAGTTGATGCCAAACTTTATGACATCATGAAAGGCATCTACGAAAACGCAGCAGCAGCAGCCAAAGAATTTGGTGCAGAAGGCGACCTTGTTGTTGGTGCCAACATCGCTGGTTTCCTTAAAGTGGCTGAAGCCATGTCAGCACAAGGTATCGTTTAATCAGACGATTCTACCTCTAAAGAGCTCACTTAGTGGGCTCTTTTTTTGGTATAATAATACTATCGGATAAAAGAACGATGGGAGAAAACATGATTAAAGAGATTGTAAAAGACACCTTTTTCTTGGCGCAAAAATCAGAAGACGCTACAAAAGACGATTTGTATTTAGCGCAGGACTTGCAAGATACCTTGGAAGCCAATCGTGATCAGTGTATCGGCATGGCAGCCAATATGATTGGCGTGATAAAGCGTGTGATTATTGTGAATATGGGAGTGGCAGATGTGGTGATGTTCAATCCCGTCTTGCTCAACAAATCCATTCCATTTGATACCAAAGAATCTTGCCTATCATTGTCTGGGGCTCGTCCGACACGTCGTTACCAAACCATCGAAGTGTCTTTCTTAGATAAGTACTGGCAACGTCAAACCTTGACCTTAACAGGTTTACCAGCCCAAATTTGCCAGCATGAGCTTGACCATTTGGAAGGGATTATCATCTAATAAGAAGGAGCGTGGAGCGCCATGCTCTTTTTTTCTGAAAAAATGTGAAAAAGCAACGTTTTCACTTGACAATGGTTTCCATGAGAACTATAATGTTGTTTGTTAATAAATCGTGCTTATAAATGCTTAGAAAGTGAGGAGACAATGCGCCCAAAAGATCCATTTTCACAATTTAGGGATTTTATTAATTTGATGGAAAATCGTGTCAATCATCTTGCTGCGGTGTACGGAATTGAAAAACTAGCTGGTCCACAAGGATTTGCGGTGATGTATCTTTGTGAGGATAAAGGAAAAGAAATCTTTATCAAAGACATTGAAAAGCGGTTAAACATTTCCAAATCAGTAACGAGTAACTTGATTAAACGTATGGAAAAAAATGGTTTTATCCAAGTGATTCCATCAAAAGTGGATAAGCGCTACAAACAAGTTGTTTTAACAGAATTAGGTGAATCAAAAGCGAAGGCTATCAAGGCATTTCACGATGAAATGCATGACCAAGTGTTAAAAGGGATTAGCCGAGAGGATTTGAGAACCTCTTTTCGCGTCTTTAAACAAGCTTTAAAAAATTTAGAAAAATAAGGAGTAAGGCATGTTAAAAATTTTGAAACGTTTAACGGCAAAGGAAATCACCATGCTTGTCTTTGCCATCTTATTCGTTTGCTTAAATGTGTATCTTGATTTGAAAATCCCAGATTACATGTCAACGATTACCAAGCTCTTGTCAACGCAAGGGACAAAGGCGGATGATATTTTCGCTTGGAATGTTGATTCTCCAGGGATGCGAATGATTTTGCTATCGTTTGCTAGTTTCTTATCAGCTGTTGTTGTCGGCTTTTTAGCTTCTCGTATCGCGGCAAGTTTTAGTACGAGCTTGCGAGATGACATTTTCCACAGTGTTTTGAATTTCTCTGATGCTGAAATCAAGAAATTTTCAATTCCAAGTCTTTTAACCCGTACAACCAACGATATCACACAAATTCAATTGGTATTTACCATGGGAATTCAGGTGGTTACCAAAGGACCTATCATGGCTATTTGGGCCATTACGAAGATTGCCGATAAAAACCACGAATGGCTTTGGGTATTGATTGTCGCTGTTGCAGTCATGTTCTTGATGTTGACCTTCCTACTCATTGTCGTTATGCCTAAGCAACGTATTATCCAAAAATTAACGGATAAATTGAATAGTATTACTCGTGAGTCGTTGACTGGTATTCGTGTGGTTCGTGCTTACAACGCCGAATCTTACCAAGATGGCAAATTCGCCAAAGCCAATGACGATGTAACCAATACCAACTTGTTCATCAACCGTTCAATGGCTATCTTGTCACCAGTCATGACAGCAATCTCTAGCGGAATGACTTTGGCCATTTACTGGATTGGGGCACATTTGATTGAAGATGTGGCTATTCCAAAAGATCCAACTAAAATTGCTGGTGCCATGCATGACAAAGTCGGACTTTTCTCTGATATGATCGTTTACTCATCTTATGCCATGCAAGTCGTTATGGGATTTATGATGATGATTGTCGTCTTCTTCATTTTGCCACGTGCGGTTGTCGCAGCTGGTCGTATCAATGAAGTGCTAGAAACTAAGACCTCAATTGCTTACCCTGAAGCTACTAAAGAACAACCAACTGAAAAAGGGTCTATCGAATTTGACAATGTGTCTTTCCGTTACAGCAAAACTTCAGAAGCTGTTTTGGAACACGTTTCATTCAAAGCTAAAGCTGGTGAAACGGTTGCCTTTATCGGTTCTACAGGTTCAGGTAAATCAACGCTTGTGAATTTGATTCCGCGTTTCTATGACGCTACTGAAGGAACGATTAAAGTCGATGGTTTAGACGTTCGCCAATATGACCACGATACCTTGCATAATATTGTCGGTTATATTCCACAAAAAGCTGTCTTGTTTAGTGGTGATATCGCTTCTAATATGGACATGGGTGAAAGCCCTGAATCTCCTCTAAATGATAGCCAAATGTGGGAAGCACTAGATTTGGCACAAGGTAGAGAATTTGTGGAACGCAAAGAAGGGCAACTGAAAGCGCCTGTATCACAAGGCGGCCAAAACTTCTCTGGTGGTCAAAAACAACGTTTGGCGATTGCGCGTGCTTTGGCGCGTAAACCTGAAATTATCATTTTCGATGATTCCTTCTCTGCTCTTGATTACAAGACAGACCGTATCTTACGTACTCAATTAAGAGAAAAAACAAGTCACATGACAAAATTGATTGTGGCGCAACGTATCGCAACCATTATGGACGCCGACCAAATCCTTGTTCTAGACAAAGGCCGTGTGGTTGGTCAAGGAACACACAAAGAATTGTTGGCATCTAATGAAGTTTACCGTGAAATTGCGTACTCACAATTATCTAAGGAGGAATTAGAAAATGGAAAATAAAAAGAAAACAAGTTTCTATAGTCAATTGAAACCTTATATCAAAGGTTTCAGACTTCCATTTCTCCTTTCGGTTATTGGTGCTTGTATTTCAGCCACGGTAACGGTTATCGGTCCTGATAAGCTAAAAGAAATCACCAATACCATTACCAAAGGCTTAACACCAACGGCTACTGGAACGATTCCAGGTATTGATTTGGATAAAATTGGTCATATTGCGATGACCTTGGCCATTTTGTATGGGATTGCAGCTGTTGTGGGTTACATTCAAAACTTCACTGTGGCCACTATCGTTCAACGTTTTTCACAACGTTTGCGTCGAGCTATCCAAGATAAGATTGATAATGTGCCATTGAATTATTTCGATAGCCATGCCCAAGGGGATACCTTGTCACGCGTCACAAACGACGTCGATTTGTTCGCCCAATCACTTAACCAAAGTTTAGGAACACTGGTAACATCAACGATGTTGTTGATTGGCTCAATCATCATGATGTTCTATTCAAACATCAGCATGGCCTTCACTACAATTGGTTCTGTCTTGATTGGCTTTGTCTTGGTGATCGTGATTATTGGTTCTTCACAACCCCTCTTCAAACGCCAACAAAATAACCTAGCTGCCATTAACGGTTATGTCGAAGAAATTTATTCTGGTCATAACGTGATAACAAGCTACAATGCAGCAGAAGAAGTGAGCGAATCCTTTAAAGAATTGAACCAAAACCTTTACAAATCAATGTGGCAATCACAATTCTTATCAGGTATTATGATGCCTTTGATGATTTTCATTGGTAACTTTGGTTACGTTATGGTCTGTGTCGTTGGTGCGGTCAAAGTTATCAACGGTGACCTAAACATGGGTGACGTTGTTGCCTTCATGACTTATGTGCGTATCTTCTCACAACCCCTTTCTCAAATCGCTCAAGCCTTCACCCAATTGCAATCAGCTATTGCCGCTATGGGACGTGTCTTTGATTTCCTTGGCGAAGAAGAAATGGAAGACGATTCTGATAAGAAACGTCAACTTAACCATGTGAAAGGTGAAGTCGCTTTTGATAATGTTTTCTTTGGTTACTCTAAAGATAAAACCATTATTCATGACTTTTCAGCTGTGGCAAAACCTGGTCAAAAAGTTGCGATTGTTGGACCAACAGGTGCTGGTAAAACTACCATTGTTAACTTGTTGATGAAATTCTACAACATTGATAAAGGTCGCATCAGTATTGACGGCGTGGATACGCGTTTGATGTCACGTGAAGAAGTGCATGACCAATTCTCAATGGTGCTTCAAGACACTTGGTTGTTTGAAGGAACTATTAAGGAAAACTTGGTTTATAACCAAGAAAACATCACTGATGCGCAAGTCATTGCAGCAGCTAAGGCTGTTGGTGTGCACCACTTTATCATGACCTTGCCAGACGGTTACGACACTTATTTGGATGATTCCGTAACGCTTTCAATCGGTCAAAAACAATTGTTGACCATTGCGCGTTCTCTGTTGAAAGATGCTCCATTGCTTATTTTGGACGAAGCCACATCTTCAGTTGATACACGTACTGAAGAATTGATTCAAAAAGCCATGGATAAATTGATGGAAGGACGCACATCATTTGTTATCGCTCACCGTCTATCAACCATTAAAAATGCCGATTTGATTCTCGTGATGAAAGATGGTAATATCATCGAACAAGGTAACCACGATGAATTGATGGAACAAGGTGGCTTCTATTCAGATCTTTACAATTCACAATTTGAAGTCGCTTAATAGATAGGAAAAATCAGACGTAGCTCTGGTTTTTCTTTTTTGTCTGATGCCAAAACCAAATAGTTGACGCAAGTGGAGGTCTGTGCCATAATTGGTAGCGTCATGAAAGCCGTTTCAGATGCTACCAATTTATCTTTTTGCCATACCAAAAAATGTTATTGCAAGAGAGATTGTGGTATGCTGATACTGTTATGGAAACTTATCGGAAAGTTAGTAGGAAAAGCCAATGATTCAAGACATTATCACCTATTTTGTAAATAATGGTCAGACGTATTTAACTTATGTCGGGCAGCATTTGAGCTTGAGTATCGAAGCTCTGGTACTGGCTTGTGTGCTGGCGCTTCCTCTGGCTTATTTTTCTTATGAAAAGCCTTGGGTCAAGCAGGTATCAACCCTTTTGACGCAAGGTTTGCGGGTTATTCCTAGCCTTGGGATATTGTTTATTCTCATTCCTTTTATCGGAGTGGGGCGGCTGCCTGCCTTAATTGCTTTGGTTATTCTGGGTATTCCTCCCATTTTGCTGCAGACCATTATCGGTTTTGAATCGGTGTCGGACACTCTAGTGGAAACAGCGCTTGGACTTGGTATGACCAAATGGCAATTGCTGACCAAGGTTCAACTCCCTTTGGCTTTGCCGCACCTTTTAAATGGCATCAAGCTAGCCTTGGTGGAATTGATTGCCAGCACGACCTTGGCGACCTACATTGGAGCAGGTGGTTTGGGAACCCTGATTTTCACTGGTTTGGGGCTTTATCGTTATGACCTATTGCTGATTGGTGGTGGTTCGGTCGCTCTCTTGTCTTTTGTGAGCATGGTTGTTTTCGATTTAGCTATCAAAGGAGTCACACATGATGAAACGTAGAAAACAAATAGCAGGCGGTTTATTAGCGCTGATTATCCTCACTCTTGTGGGAGGCATTTGGTCTTGGCGTCGCTACCAAGCCACTCAGATGAGCAAGTCCTCTATGCCTATTCGCATTGGGTCCAAAGATTTTACGGAAAATCTGATTGTTGCTGAAATCTACGCCCTAGCCTTGGAGGACCACGGGTATCGTGTGGAGCGGGTGTCCAATATTTCCAGTTCCCTGATTCACAACGCTATCGTGAGCAACGACATTGACTTGTATCCCGAATACACGGGGACGGGCTTGTTGTCTATTTTAGGGGAAAAGATGGAAACTAATTCTGACAAGGTTTATGAAACCGTTAAAAATGGGTATGAGAAACGCTTTCAACTCACTTGGTTAAAGCCTTCTCTTGCCAATGATAGTCAGGGATTGGTGATTCGAACCGATGTGGCTAAAAAGCTCCATATCCAAACCATTTCCGATTTGCAGGCTCACGCCAATAATTTACGCTTTGCCTCACAGGGCGAATTTGATGAGCGTGACGATGGTTTGCCAGGGGTTGAAAAACTTATGGTCCTTTCAAATGGAAATCGTCTAACGTTTATGACAACAGTCTGAAATACAGTATTCTAGCCAATAATCAAGCAGATGTTAGCCCAACCTACACCACAGAGGGTCAATTGATTAATACTGACCAATTCACCCTTTTAGAAGACGATAAGCATTTTTGGCCGCCTTATAATGTGGCCCCTGTTGTTCGGGATGATGTGTTAGCCAAATACCCTGATGTAGCAAGTATTTTAAATCATGTGTCAGCGACTTTGGATACCAAAACGGTGACTCAGTTGAATGCCAAAGTGGATGTTGACGGTCAGGATTATACAAAAGTAGCCAAAGCCTACTACGAGAGCATAAAAGATTAGGAATGAGTGTTATGACAGAAAAGACAATGATTCAATTTGAAAATGTCAGTAAGGTTTATGGGGAAAAGACAGTGGTGCAGCCACTTGATGTTAGTATCCAAAAGGGTGAATTTATCACTATTCTAGGGACATCAGGTTCTGGAAAAACGACCCTACTCAAAATGATTAATAAATTAATTGAACCGACGACAGGCAAGGTCTTCTTTGATGGTCAGGATATTGCTCAGATGAATTCGGTGGCTTTGCGCCGTCAAATTGGTTACGTTGTTTAGCAGATTGGCCTTTTTCCTCACATGACTGTTGCGGACAACATTGCGACTGTGCCTAAATTGCTGGGCTGGGAGAAGGAAAGAATTGCTCAGCGGGTGGAGGATTTGCTGGATTTGGTGCAATTACCTGCCAAAGATTATGCCAGCCGTTATCCCAGAGAATTGTCAGGCGGTCAGCAACAACGGATAGGCGTAGCGCGTGCCTTGGCTGCTGACCCTGATGTGATGCTATTTGATGAACCATTTGGTGCTATTGATGCCATCACGCGCCACGATTTGCAACAAGAACTGCAGGCTATTCATCAGGCTTTGCACCATAAAACCTTTGTTTTCATTACTCACGATATTTACGAGGCTCTTCAGCTAGGAACGCGGGTGATTGTCATGGATAAGGGAGCAATTTGCCAATACGATACACCAGAAAATATCGTCAAATACTCAAAATGCCTTCGTGCAGAAATTGATTGAAACGGCTAAGGCACAAGAAGAGGTCTGGAGGGTGCGTTATGATTGAATATGCCAAAATATCCTACGACAAATTGATCAATGCTTTTATTGAGCATTTGGAGATAACGACTTTTTCCTTAGTTTTTTGAAGTCTTAATTAGTGTAATGAATGGATCAGAATACTTAGCTTACAATGCACAAACAATGAAACGCATCTTACTTGGTGAATTAAATCAAATGACCATACGTTTCAAATTGGACGAAACCATTTATGATTATTTACGTAGCATCAAAGGAAAAACGGCTGAATTATTTTGGTTAGCTTGTAAAGAAGGGGCTTATTTCGGTGGTTGCGATGTGCAAACAGTACGTTTAGCCGGCCGAATTGGTCGTAACATCGGTTTTGCTTTTCAAATCTATGATGATATCCTAGACTATACTGCTGATCAGGATAAACTTAAAAAACCAGTGCTTGAAGACTTAGGACAAGGCATCTATACCTTACCGCTACTTTTAGCCAAACAACAAAATCCTGAAGCATTGATTCCTTATCTATGTAAACAATCAGCGATTACTCCTGATGAGATTACTGAGGTCGCAAAGCTAGTTGTTCAATTAGGAGTCGTAGAGCAAGCAAAACAAATGGCTCAGGCTTTCACTCAAAAAGCTTTGATTGATATTGAAAAATTACCAAATTCTCCAGCCAAAGATTGCATTCAACAATTAACTTTACAATTATTACAGCGTCAATATTAACTTTAATCGTAAAGTAGCTTGGCTATTTTACGATTATTTATTATATATAGTCCGTTTTTATAAGAATTCCTATTCTAAAATATTCACAAAAAAGGAGGTCTGTTATCATTTTTAAGAGATCAATGTTTTATAAATAAATATTGAGGTGATAATTTATGACAAATGTGTCTAAAGGTAGTAAACATTTAATTATTTTTGCTTGTATGTTATTACAAGCCATTCCTTATGGTATTGCACAAAACATCCCTCCATTATTCATTCACTATTTAGAGAAAGAATATCATTTTAGTGTCCAAAGCGTTGGCTATATTTTTATGATTGGCGCTTTAGCAGCATCATTAATTTCACCAATGGCTGGTAAATTGTATAGTAAATTTCCAGTCAAGCTAATAATGTTAGGTGGATTAATTTTGTCTGCTTGTGGAGTTATGCTAAACGCAGTTTCAACCAAATTATGGATGTTTTTAGTAGCGAATGCAATTACTCAAATTGGAACTGTTACGTTTTCAGGTTTAGGGGTACCGTTTTTAATTGCTACTTGGTTTGATAAAAAGTCTAAAGCTAGCGCACTAGGAATTACCTTTGCAGGTGGTTCTATCGGGAATTTCTTTTTACAACCTATCGTAACCAACCTACTCAATCATTATGAATTGCATAGAGTCTATTTCATGTGTGCATTGGCTTCCTTGATTGTTGGGGTACTTATCGGTGTGTTTTTAATCCATCCTAACAAACAACCGGTCGAATCTAGTGCTGCCAAACAATCAACTGATTCTTCTAAAGACTCAAAAACCTCTACAAATCAATCTGTTCTCCAAGATACCCATCCTGCTAATACTCAAACCGGTATCGGCTATAAAAAAACTACCCAACAAAAAAGTTTTTGGGCATTATCTTGTTTTTATTTAATTATAGGATTAGCTATTTCTGCTCTTTCCAGTCAATATGCAAACTTTTTCGCTTCTATTCATATCAATACTACCTTAATTGGTACGATTGGCTCTACGTTTGCCATTGCTTGTTTAATTGGAAATGTTGGCGGAGGTTTCTTATTCTCAAAAATTGGTGTACGCAACGCCATGTTTTTAGCCTTTATTTTACAACTAGTTACCGTTATCTTGCTAATTGCTAGTATTTTTATTCCTAGCATTAAAGTCATTTCTGCATTTGCTTGGGCCGTCCTTTATGGTTTTAATGTTTACTCTTATATGAGTGCACCGGCTGTAATGATGCAAACACTCTTCGGTATGAAAGACACCAGTCAAATACTAGGTGTATTTAGTATCTTTTTTGCAGTTGGCTTTGCTTTAGGAAATATTGTATTTAGTTTCTTTGTTGATACCTTTGGCTTTACTGCAGCTTGGATTAGCATTTGATGTTATGTACTTATCGGATTTTCTGTTTTATTATTCTTCATTACCGATATTCAAAAACATAAATTTGCCGATCAAACTGCTTAATGCATAATTTTTTTGAAAGGAGTGCATCATATTTATGTGTACTGGATTAAGATATGTTAACGGAGATTTTTACTTTGGACGAAATTTAGATTTAGATTACCATTTTGGCGAAGAAATTGTTATTACACCTAGAAACTATGAAATCACCTATAAAAATGAACCTTCACAAAAATCACACTATGCTTTTATCGGCGTAGCTATGGTATTAGATAATTATCCACTTTATGCCGATGCGATTAACGAAAAAGGCTTAGGCATTGAAAATTTGAATTTCCCACAGTTTTCTAAATATGCTGATGAAATCAAAGAAGGTGCCCTTAATCTTCCTCCTTATGAATTAGTGCCTTGGGTGTTAGCACAATTTTCAACTGTTAAGGAAACTAAAGCTGCCCTTAAAAATTTAAATATGGTTGATATTCCTTTTAAGCCTAATGTACCGAACACTACTTTACATTGGTTTATCGCCGACAAAGACGAAGCGATTGTCGTTGAAATTATTGACGGAAAAACCGTCATTTATGACAATCCTGTTGGCGTTTTAACTAATAGTCCTAGTTTTGATTATCATTTAATGAATTTACACAATTATCGTCATTTAAGTAGCAAACAACCTCACAATTCTTATTCTCCTGATTGGGATGCAAAACCTTTTGGCGAAGGTTTTGGTGCGATTGGTTTACCTGGTGATTGGTCACCGGCATCTAGATTAGTTAAAGCTACCTTTGTTAAAGAACATTCAGTTTGTCCTCAAGATGATGTAGCCAACGTTACACAATTCTTCCACATTTTAGATTCAGTCGCTTTTGTTCAGGGTTGTACCACTTCTGATCAAAATACTCATGATATCACTGTGTATTCTTCTTGCGGAAATACTGCTACTGGTGATTATTACTATAAAACCTATACCAACAACCAAATCTCAAAGGTTTCTATGTCAAAAGTTGATCTGGAATCTACTAAATTGTTTGTTTACCCTATGGAAGATAAACAACAATTTAGACAAGTCAATTAAGGCGTTGGGTTGCTCATTTTAATTAGCTTAATCATAAATAATTGGTAAATGCAGTAAAATTTGACTTAAATAAACATCCTCTTTCAACTTCTTTACGCTGCGTGTTTTCTTCACATCTTTTTTATTTCATACTAACGTAAAATATCAATTAAGTCTTTCTTAGCCGCCTCTCTAGCTGGCATTACTGAAAAGACTAAACCAATTAACGTCGAGACACCTACAGCTATACTAATAGTAAAAAAATCAATTTGAATACCAATTTTCATAATAGCGCCTATCGAATAGGCCACAACCATTCCTAAAAGGTAACCGATAATTCCACCAGTAAAGGTTAACATGATGCCTTCTAATAAAAACTGGATCATAATCGAACGCTGAGTAGCTCCTAAGGCTCTTCTTATACCGATTTCTTTTGTCCGTTCAGAGACAGAAATATACATCATATTCATTACACCTACACCGGCAATAAATAATGAGATACCTGCCACCGCCGAGATAAAGTAGGTAATGGTACTTAAAACTTTACCGATACCCTTGGTTAAGAAACTACTATCAAATGATTGATAAGTTCCCTGATTACGTAAGCTTCCTTGTTTTTTCAATTTATCCAAAATTTTATTAGCTACTTCATCTGGTTTTGTCCCTTTATCCAATACAGCTGTTACACTAGCGGTATTTTTACTTCCTTGATAGTAACGTGAATAGGTTTTTTTGGGTATTTTGGCTTGATAATTGGTATCTGAACCAAACATGCCCGCCATCCCCATCTCATCTTCACTAATTGCTTCATCTTCATAAACACCCACAATGGTAAAAACTTGTGAGCCTAAAGATATACCACGATTTAAAGCCGCTTGTGGTGAATGATATAAATCTGTTGCTAAACTGCGATTAATAAGGGCTGTTTTATTAAAATTTAAATTATCTACTACGCTTAGATTACGCCCAGCAATCAAGTTTTGATCAGTCTTTTTGACTAAATCCACACTGACATTTTTTTCTTCACCCTTCAGTGGCGTTGATAGTGTCGCTTGTTTTAAATCAATTGTTTCAAAATCCGCACTTTTCACACCCTTGACTTGACGAATTAAACTTAAATCGCTACTTTGAAATGAAGGGCGATTGGTATCATAAAAGGCAGGATCATTAGGATTAAAGATAATCTGTACTTCCACTTGGCCATTATCACTTTTAGTTAAGCTTTTGATTAAATCTCGCTCATAACCTCGACCAATCGCTAAAATGGCAATGACAGCCGCAATCCCTATCACAATCCCTAGCATGGTTAAAATACTTCGTTTGCGATTATTTGCAATCGCCTTGAAAGCTGAACGCCAATTTACATATAAATTCATGATTTGCTCAGCTCCTTATCCTCAATAATTGCCCCATCACGAATCCGAATTAAACGATGACAATAAGGAACGACTTCTGGATCGTGAGTAACTAAAATAATGGTTGCACCATCTTGTTGATTTAATTCTTCAAAAAGCTTCATAATTTCTTCTGAAGTATGGGTATCTAAAGCGCCTGTTGGTTCATCGGCAATAATAAATTTAGGATTATTGATAATTGAACGGGCAATGGCGACTCTTTGTTGTTGTCCACCAGATAATTGTTTAGGATACTTGTCTTCCTTACCTTCTAGCCCTACTATTTTTAAAGCAGCCATCACTTTTTCTTTCGTTTGCGAAAAACTATAACCACCATATAACAAGGGCAATTCTACGTTTTCATATACTGTATTATTTTCAATTAAGCTAAAATTTTGAAAAACAAAACCTACCGTTTGATTACGCACTTTTGATAGCCGATCATCACTACTAGCCACCAGTGATTCACCTTCAAATAAATACGTCCCTTCAAATTTACGATCAATAAAACCTAGTAAATTGATTAAGGTGGATTTTCCCGAACCAGATGGACCCATAATCGCAACCATTTCCCCTTGTGAGACGTGCAAATTCACATCTTTTAACACATGAAGGGTTTCTTCGGCATTTTTGTAATATTTATTGATTCCAATTAAATCGATCATTCAAACACCTCCACTTCTTTACCCTCAGTTAAGCGTTTATCAGGATCAACAATATACTGCTCATCAACAGCTAAGCCTTTCTCTACAGAATAGCCATCTACTTGTTCTTTAACTGTTACCTTAGTAAGATGGACTTTACCTTTTTTGTAAGTATAAACAAACGTTTCTTCCCCTTTTTTAACCAGTGCTTCTTTAGGGATGGTAATGTCACTTAAATGAACAGAAATTTGTACACTAAAACCATAATGAATTTCTTCTTGAGCTTCCACTGTAAAGCTATAATTGGAAATAGTTGTCCCACCACTAGCAGTATTGCCCGCGCCGGATAAAGCGGCACTAGCTTGATTGCTTACTGCAGCACTTTGCGGTAAAGTCGAAATATTTGTAATGCTACCTAATACTTTTCTTGAATCATTCACAGGTAAAATTTCAACTTTTTGACCTAGTTTTAATTTATTGTAGTCATACTCTGTAACGGTTGCTTGGACAATCGTTCCCGGAGATACAATGGTTGCATAAGGCGTATTGGCTGAAGATTTACCTGCTTCATCAATGTAAACGGTACCATAAAACGGCGCAGTTACTGAAGTAGTAACTTTCTTACGTGTTTGCTCGACTTGGGCATTAGCATCAGAAAAATCTAAATTGGAATTATCTAGTGCTTGTTGCGCTTGATTGACCACTTCAACTTGGGCATCATAGGCTTGTTGGGCTGCATCTAATTGTGCCGATGCTTCAATTGCACTAGGATCATTGGCTGCTTGCAAACATTGCACACTCTTTTTAGCTTGGGCTAATTGATTGGCTAGTTGGTTACGTTTTTGAACGGCACTATCTAAATTTGTCTTAGCATTGGTAATGGCTAAATTTAATTTATTTAAAGATTGAGCTTGCTCATTGGCTTGATCAGCAATCGTTGCATTTTGATAAGTAGCAATCACATCACCACTTTTAACTTGCTGGCCATTTTTTACGACAATATTTTCTAAAGTACCTAAAGAAAGATCCAGACTGAAACTGCGACTTTCCTTAGGTTCAGCCACCATCAATGCTGGCGGATTAGGTCGCATTTTGTTTGATGGCTTGCGCACCATGAGTTTTCCGCCTTTGATTTGGGGCATTCTCCTCACAGTGGCTCTTTCCATCTTGGTTCAGGTTATCTTGTATTTGACCGAAGAATTATTCAAAAGTGAAGGAGTGGAGTAACCTCTCAAGCCGTTTTTGGAAAATAAGAAAGAGCACCCAAATCTAAGATTTTGAGTGCTCTTACGATTAAGATGGGAAGAAAGTTGATAAGCGCTTGACTTGCTCAGGGCTTTCGTTTGGACCATAGTCGTTTGGATAACGGTCGAGAGCTTGAATGCGTTTGAGGTCATCATCTGTCAATTGGAAATCAAAAACATCGATATTGTCACGCATACGGTCAATATGTGCTGATTTTGGAATGGTGAGAATATCACTTTGAATTTGCCAACGAAGAATGACCTGTGCCACGGTTTTGTCGTGCTTTTCAGCAATGTTGTTCAAAACAGGATCCTTGAAGATATTGTCCTCTCCGCGGTTGAAAGGGCTCCATGCCTGAGTTGCCACTCCAAATTCGGCATTAGCCGCTTGCATGAGAGGGCGTTGCTTGTAAGGGTGCAGCTCAATTTGATTAAGCGCTGGCACGATATCAGTATTTATCGCAAAATCTGTCAAGCGACCAGTTGAAAAATTAGACACCCCAATAGCGCGAATGCGTCCCTCACGGTACAAGTCAATCATTGCTCGCCAAGCCCCGTGTGTATCGCCATAAGGTTGGTGAATGAGATAAAGGTCCAAATAATCGGTATCAAGCTTTTGAAGGCTTTTTTCAAAGGCTTTTTTGGTTGCTTCATAACCCAAGTCATTAATCCAAACCTTGCTGGTTAGAAAAACGTCCTCGCGGGCTAGACCTGAAGCCTTGACCGCACGTCCCACAGCCTCTTCGTTTTGGTAAAGAGCAGCGGTATCAATCAGACGGTAGCCAACGTCAAAGGCCTCCTCCACCGCACGTTGGCAGTCAGCTTGGTCAAACATTTGCCACACGCCAAACCCCAAAACAGGTATTTTCACGCCGTTATTAAGTGTTTTCCATTCCATAATGCATCCTCCTTTTTTCTATTGTAACACAAAAAGAGAAAGTGTTTTCAAGAGAAGTCTTAGATGGCATTTGGAAAGGCATCTAAACTTTTTCGCACTTCAGCAACAAAAGCCGCCCCAATGTCAGACATTTTTTATGTTTATGGGTAACGTAGCCAAGTGTATGTTTGGGGCTATCCTTCAGCGGAATCAAGACAATCTGGTCACGCACAAAACTATTGACGATGCCAAGACCAGAAGCATAAGCATCCGTGGCACAAAGCAAATTCATGACCGTTCCTCTATCATTGCTATAAAGTACGCGCTGTTTACGATGAATGCTCAGAGCGTCATCATCAAAATGCAATCCAGACTCTTCCTGACGAAAACGAATTTGGTCGTAGCCCTTCAAATCACTCTCAGAAATCTCTTTTTTCGTTGCCAAAGGGTGTTGCCTTCGCAAAAAAATACGCGTGGGAAAATCCCCCAAAGACGTAAACGTCAGATCATGATGCTTCAAGGACGTTTCTAAAATATGCTTGTTGTCGTCATCAAGGTAAATAATGCCCAAATCTGCCTCAAAAGTCGCCACACTATCCAAAATCTCCTTGGTTGTGGTTTCAATGGTTTGAAATTCCTGATATTCCTCGTTAAATTGCTGCGCTACGGTTGCCATGGGAATGGACAAAAAATCATAGTGGTGCGATGCGACTGTAAAACTCTTTTTGAAATCTTCCTGATAACGTTGCTCTAATAAATCCACCTCACCAAGAATCCGCTTGGCGTATTTTAAAAAATCATAGCCATCTTCGGTCGGGCGCGTGCTGACATTGGAACGCACAAAAAGCTGAACCCCCAATTCATTTTCCAAATCCTTAATGGAACTGGATAAATTGGGCTGTGTCATAAACAATTCCTTAGCCGCCTGACTAAAAGACCCCATACGAGCCACCATATCAACATAACGACACTGCTGTAAATTCATATGAACCCATCCCTCCTTGTGAAAGTTGTAGCTATTATAACAAAAAGTAAACTGAAAAATCGCAAAATTCTGATATAAAAAACCAAACCCGTGATAAAAAAATGTAATAGCGAAGGGGGAAGGTTCATGTGTCCTTTAATGAAAGAACATTTTTTAAAAGTCCTCTATAAACATGATTTATAGCTTGCCATAAGTAAAATAGAGTATGCAAGGTGAAAATGAGGTGATAAGATAATAGCAATCTGAAAAGAGGAGGATAGGCATTTGTCAGATACGTTTTATCAAAAATTGACAGCGATTCGTCACCATATTCATCAACATCCAGAAGTTTCAGAAAAAGAATACAACACCACTCGTTTTATCAAAGAACAGTTGCAAAATATTGGGATTGAGCCCTTGGATTACCCTTTGAAAACAGGGGTTATTGCTGAAATTGGGCATGGATATCCCATTATTGCTTTACGAGAAGATATTGATGCTCTTCCTATTTTTGAAAAGACAGGGCTTGCCTATGCGAGTGATAATGGTGCGATGCATGCCTGCGGCCATGATTTTCACCAAACCAGTTTATTGGGAGCAGCAGAACGTTTAAAACAACAAGAAGCAACATTAAAAGGAACCGTTCGCTTGATTTTCCAAGTAGCAGAAGAAAATTTTCAGGGTGGACATCAAGTCATAGCGGCTGGTGGCATAGAAGGGGTATCAGCTATTGTGGGGTATCACAATAATCCTCATTTAAAACCAGGTCAAATCGGTTTGCGTTCAGGAGCTATAATGGCTGGAGTGGAACAATTTGCAGTGACAGTCAAAGGCATCAACGCTCACGCAGCTCGGCCTGATTTAGGTGTTGATACAGTATTGGTTATCACAACTATTATTAATAATTTACAGTCGATTGTGTCAAGAACAATCTCACCTTTTCAATCAGCAGTCTTGTCTGTGACTCATATTGATGTTGGCAATACTTGGAATGTTTTACCAGCCAGTGGTTTTTTTGAAGGGACTATTCGAACATTTGATCCTGACGTTCGCTTGTCAGTCATTGAGCAATTTACCAAAGTAGTCGAACATACGGCGGAACAATTTGGAGCGGAAGTTTCGATTTCTTGGGGAAATTCACCAAAAGTTACGTTTAATGATTCTACGCTAACGCCTTTGATTTTTGAACATTCTAAAACCTTTGCTGAGGTTATTGAAACCCTGCCATCAACAGGTGGTGAAGATTTTGCTGCTTATCAAGAAAAAATTCCAGGAGTTTTTGCCTTTATTGGTTCAAATGGTGACGAAAATGCCCCTGACTGGCACCACGATGACTTTAGTGTAAAAGATGAGGCGCTTCCAGTTGCAGTTAATTATTTTGTTAAAAATGCCTTGTATTTATTGGATTACTACGCTGGTGAGAAATGATTTGAGAAGTTATGAGCGTTACTAAAAAAATGATTCAACAATTGCAAAAAGAGATTCATGATACTCCGCAATATAAGGAAAGCATAGCGCTTGCGAAAATAGCTTTATTAGATTATTTAGCTTGTTATTCTGCTGGATTACAATCAGCTAAAAGGAAAGGTTTGTTGCAAGCATCACTCGAAAAAGCTGGCAGTCATCTGATTCTTTTAACCCCTTATCGAACATCAAAGGAGCAATCAGCCTTGCTATCAGGCTATTTGGCTCACTACCATGATTTAGACGGTGTTCAAGCCAATTTTCGAGGGCATCCAAGTGCAGTCATCTTTTCGGCGCTGTTAGCTGTCAGTGATGCCGATGATTCTTTTGAAAGGTTATTAGCGGCTTATGTTCAAGGCGTGGAATTTGCTGGCAGGATTGGTCTGCAGTGCCAACCTCAACACATTAAACAAGGCTGGCATAGTACAGCCACCATTGGTAGTTTAGCTGCTGCTGTTGCTATTGGTTATTTTAAAACCTTACCGTTGACGGATATTCTCAGTTATTATCGTTAACATCAACGCAATCTGCAGGCTTTCTCTGCCAAGAAGGAACAGATGGTAAGCCTTTAAATGTAGGATTTGCAGCAAGAAATGCTGTTCAAGCCTATGAGTTAGTGAATTTGGGCATGACAGCTTACGATGATGTCTTATCCCCCTTGACAGGTTGGTTTCAAATCTTTAATCGGCAGCATTTCTCTGTGACGGCTTTCTTGGATAATTGGTTGGAACCTGCTCAAATCTTATCACCAGGCTTATGGTTTAAGAAATACCCTTTTTGCTCTACAGCCAATGCTGGCTATGATTTGGGAGAAAAAGCTTACCAATTTGGGATAAGGGGCTGATGAAGTATCTGATATTGAAGTACATTTTTCTGCGACAGGGGATCGGGCTTTGACGCATCGTTTTCCTAAAACGTGTTTAGAAGGTAAGTTTTCAATTGAATACCTTTTGTGGTTGGTTTTATCTAAAGGAAGTGTGGAAAGTTCTGATTTTTCCGAGGAAAAAACATCTACTGACTTTCGTGAATTTGCACAAAAAATTAGCCGTTTTAATGATTTGCCAAGCGATGATAGCACACGTCCAATACGTTTGATTATCAGAAGCAATCATCAGATCATTTTTGATCAGTTAGTACAATATCCTAAAGGTTCTCCTCAAAATCCGTTATCATCACGAGAGCATTTTGCTAAGTATCACCAGTTAACTCAAGGGAAACTCGACGCCATTTATTGGCAACTAATGGAAAAAACACTGCTAAAACTATCAGAATTTTTTGAAAAAATAACATTGTTAGACTAAAAAAGAAAGGAAATGTATGACCTATCAGCAAGCAACATATGAATTTAGTGAAGCATTAGTGAACTTGTATCATCAAGCTTATGCAGCAAATGAAAGACTAGGAATTCATTTTAAAGCAGGGATAATGACTCAATCAGAACTTGAAAAAGCACTGCAAACAACGCCTACTTTTGTAAAAGTGCTTGATAAACAACTGGTATCGTCTGTTTCAGTTAGGCTGCCTTGGTCAGATAATCCGAGTCCTTTTTTCCTCCCCCACTTAGGCTGGGTGGCGACAAATCCTCATTTTCAAGGGCAGGGACATGCTAAGTCCTTGATATCAGAAATCATTGACAACTATATCCTAAAAGAATTGAAGGCACCTGCTGTGACGCTGGGAACGGCTCTAGAACATCCTTGGCTCATTGATGCTTACGAAAAAATGGGTTTTCGTTACCTTGGTGAGAAGTCACTTTTTTCAGATCATAAAACGGTTTACCTCATCAAAACCTTTAATCAAGAAGCTTTGTTAGATGTTAAGGATGAAGCTTTGCAAACATTATTGAAAGGAGTAAGCCATGAATTTTAGTTGGCAATACTTTTTTGAATTATTTTTAAAATTACCTGCCTACATTCCTGTAACCATTTTTATTGCAATGGCTTCTATGTTATTAGCGATTTTAGTCGGAGCTTTGATGACATGGTTTCAACTATCCAATCAAAAAACGCTACGATACTTTGCTAATGTTTACATTTCCTTATTTCGTGGAATGCCGACCTTGGTGCAATTGTTTTTAATATTTTATGGCTTACCTCAGTTATTTCCAGCTTTTCAAGGAATGACCGCCATTACCTCAGCTGTTGTAGGTCTTGGCTTAAAACAATCTGCTTATTTGGCTGAGATTTTTAGAGCAGCCGTTAATTCTGTTGATAAAGGGCAAATTGAGGCAGGGCAAGCTCTTAACATCCCGGGTTGGAAGATTTTTCTACATGTCATTTTGCCTCAGGCGACTTTAAATGCTTTACCCGCTACCGGAAATACATTTGTTAGTTTGCTAAAAGAAACATCGCTTGTATTCACCTTGGGAATAACAGAGTTATTTGCCCACGCAAAAATGATTGCAGGAGGTTCTTTACGCTATTTTGAAACCTATTTAGCCATAGGGCTACTGTATTGGCTGATGATTGTGATCTACACTTGGATACAACATCTATTTGAAAGAGATTTGACAGCACCGTATAGGAGGTCCGTAGATGAGTTTGATTGAGTTAACTAATTTAGAAGTGACAATAGGTCACAAAACCATTTTAAAATCCATTGATTTAACTATTGAAGAAGGAACGGTGACCGCTTTTGTTGGACCAAGCGGTTCAGGTAAAACAACCCTGTTACGCACCTTGAATCTGTTACAGATACCAACGTCAGGAAGGTTGCGAGTTGGAGATACTGAAGTCATCGGAGGAAAGATAAATAAGCGTGATATTCGTCAGATTCGTCAGATTCGCAACCATTCAACCATGGTTTTTCAACAATTTCACTTGTTTAAGAATTACACGGTTTTGCAAAATGTGGTTCAGCCTTTGGTTTTAAGCGGTCGTTTTTCAAGAAAAGAGGCCGAAATCATCGCACATGAGTCTTTGGAAAAAGTTGGTTTAGCAGCTTTTGAAAATCAGTACCCAGTTACTTTATCAGGCGGGCAACAGCAACGTGTTGCTATTGCGTTTAAGCCCAAAATCATTTTATTTGATGAGCCAACTTCAGCTCTTGACCCTGAAATGGTCGATGGAGTCTTGCAAGTTATCTCAACTCTGGCAGAAGAAAACATTTCCATGATTTTAGTGACTCATGAAATGGCATTTGCTAGAAAGACGGCAGATAATGTTGTCTTTATTGAAAATGGGGAAATTTTAACACAAGGACCTACGGATCTATTACTTTCTAATAATAACAGTCATGAGCGCGTGCGTGCCTTTGTTCATTCACTCTATCGTGGGTCTTTAGAGAGTTCAGCCTTATAAGAAAGGGAAAGATGACAAATGACAAGTGTTTTAGATTCGATATTATTGCAAAATAATTTTTCAACACCTGAGATTCGCTTGATTTGGAGTGACGAGAACAAAGTATCAAAACAATTAGCGGTTGAGGTGGCTCTGGCTAAAATTGAAGGTGAATTGGGCATTATTCCAAAAACGGCAGCACAACAAATTATTGAAAAAGCAAAAGTTGAACATCTCAACCTTTTGGCCTTGCAAAAAGAAAGTGCTCAAAAGCGGCACTCTTTGATTGCTTTAATTCATGCGCTTCAAGAATTAGTCGGCACTGAGGCGGGGGAATACGTGCATTACGGTGTTACCACTCAAGATATTGTTGATACAGGTATTATGTTGCAAACCAAAGAAGCCTATGATGTGATTGTACAACATTCAAAAGCCCTCATTCAAACAGTAGCAGCATTGGCCCAAAAGCACCGTTCTACTCTTATGATGGGGCGAACTCATGGCATTCACGCTATTCCGATTACATTTGGCGTTAAATTAGCCATTTGGTTGGATGAATTATTAAGAAATCACAAACGTTTACGCCAATTGGAATGCAATGAGGTTTTTGTTGGAAGTATCAGTGGTGCTGTTGGGACATACGCTGCATTTGACGGAAGGGGAATTGAAGTTGAGCGTTTAACCTTGGCTGAATTGGGTTTGGTCGTTCCCAATATTTCATGGCAGCCATCCAGAGATCGCTTTTCAGAATTCGCTACGACTTTAGGGATTTATGCTGGTACCTTGGGTAAAATTGGACATGAACTGTTTACCCTGATGAAAACTGAAATCAATGAAATTCACGAACCTTTTCGTAAGGGGGAAATTGGTTCATCAACCATGCCTCAAAAACGCAATCCAGCTTTGATAGAAGGGGTTGCGAGCCTGACGCAGCCCATTTTTTCAGATGATAGCGTAATATTACAATCTATGTTGATTGATGGCGAACGTGACGCTATTCATTGGCGCAATGAGTGGGTTGCTCTTCCAGAAATCACCAGTTATTTGGATGCTCAGCTAGTTCAATTGACTTATATCTTGTCGGAGTTAGAGGTTAATACCGTTCAGATGCGGAAAAACCTTGATATTCAAGGCAGTCTCCCTTATTCAGAGCGTATCATGTTTAAGTTGGGGAAAGTTATTGGTAAGCAAACCGCACATGAGTTGGTTTATCAAGCAGCGATGAAGGCAATCGAAAATCACGATGATTTTATTAGTTTGCTTTATCAAGAGCCTACTGTAAGCACTCATTTTAGTAAGGAGACAATTCAATCTTGGATTGTTCCCGAAAATAATATTGGAGAAAATTTAGCTAAAGTTGACGATGTGGTGTCAACTGTTCAAGTTTATTTTAGAGGAGATTAATGAATGAAGAAAAAATCGATTATTGGGATTATTGCCATTGTGGTTATTGCAGTACTTGCTTATTTTGGCTATCAAACAGCTACCAAGGGCAATCAAGCATCAGAAAGCACAACCTCATCAGATAAACCTGTTTTGAAAGTGGCGACAACTGGGGTTAGTTTTCCAGGGTCTTATATAAAGATGATAATGGAAATTTAACAGGATTTGACGTAGAAGTTATGAAAGCTGTAGCAGATAAAATGGGTTATCGTGTTGATTTTACGACAACTAGTTTTGACGGTTTATTTGGTTTGTTGACTAGCCATAAAGTGGATGCAGTGGCAAGTTCTGTGGCAATAACGGATAAACGAAAAGAAGCCTATGATTTTTCAACACCGTATGCTGCTTTCCAATATGGTGTTGTCACTCAATTAGATTCTCACCTAAAATCTGTTGATGACTTATCCAATACGACCATCGCAGCAACTGTTGGTTCTAACCAAATCACCGTCCTTAAGCAATTTAATCCAAGCACCACCATCCAAACTTATGATGACCGCGAAGCTGCATTTTCTGCAGTGACAAATGGTCAAGTCAATGGCTATTCAAATGCTAAGACCATTTTAGCTGCTATTATCAAGCAAAAAGGATTGGATTTGAAAATTTTAGATGGTGAAATTGGTGAAGAAAACATTGCCATTGCTTTTAATAAAGGTCAAGATGAAGCTCTTCAAAAGAAGATTAACAAAGCCCTGAAAGAACTTGAACAAGATGGCACCATTTCCAAATTATCTAAACAATTTTTCTCTGGCATTGATGCTAGCTACAAAAATCAATAAGAATTGTTAAATGCAAGTAAGTGTAATCCCACTGTCAATAAGACACAAGGATTATACTTACTTTTTTCCTTCCAAAATGTGGGTAGCATATGAAAAGAATTATATTCCCTCTAATCAATTTTCAGTAATAGTCGCTTTTTTTTGTTATTGATGATACAATGGTAGGTGGACTAAATTTTTTAATAAGAGAAGAAAATGACTAAGAAAATTGGCGTTGGTAAGGCGCATAGTAAGATTATTTGGATGGGTGAGCATTCGGTGGTTTATGGCTATCCTGCCATTGCGATTCCGCTTAAGGGAATTGAGGTTGAGTGCTGCATTTATCCAGCCAAAGAGAAGATAACATTTGACTTTTACGATACGGTGTCAACTGCGATTTATTCAGCTCTTGAGTACCTTAATCACACGGATATTCCGATTTCTTGTGCCATTCGTTCCGAAATTCCTCAAAAACGAGGGATGGGGTCGTCGGCAGCGGTATCTATTGCAGCTATTCGAGCGGTTTTTGATTACTTTGAGCAAAGCATTGACCGACAAACATTGGAAATTTTGGTGAACAAGGCGGAAATCATTGCGCATTCCAATCCGAGTGGTTTGGATGCCAAGACGTGTTTGAGTGACCAAGCCATTACCTTTGTCCGAAACATTGGTTTTAACACGCTAGATTTGGATTTGGGGGCTTATTTGGTGATTGCAGACACGGGGATTTATGGTAACACCAGAGAAGCCGTCGAAAAAGTGGCACAAACTGAAGAAGCCAACCTTCCTCATCTAGCGGCATTGGGTGATTTGACGGAAATCGTCCAGAAAGCGATTCAAGATAAGGCTATTGACACCATCGGTCAGATGATGACCAAGGCCCATAGTCATTTGCAAGCTATCGGTGTCAGCGTGGATCTTTCGGATCAGTTGGTTGCTCTTGCTTTGAAAAATGGTGCCCTTGGAGCCAAGATGAGCGGTGGCGGACTTGGGGGGTGTATTATTGCCCTTTCAAGCGATCAAGCTGACGCGGAGCACATTAGTCATGTATTAAAAGAAGGAGGAGCGGTTCAAACGTGGATCGAAAAACTGTAACGGTAACATCATACGCTAATATTGCCATTATCAAATACTGGGGAAAAGCTGACGCTGCCTGCATGATTCCAGCAACTAGCAGTATTTCCTTGACTTTGGACAATCTCTTTACGACAACAACCGTTTCTTTCCTGCCCCCATCAGCAACTAAGGATATATTTTACATCAATGGGGTCTTGCAAGACGAGAAAGAACACGCTAAGATTTCAGCCATTATTGACCAATACCGTGGGGACCGTAGCCAGTTTGTCAGCGTTGAAACAAGCAATAACATGCCAACAGCTGCGGGATTATCCTCAAGTTCTAGTGGCCTATCAGCCCTTGTCAAAGCTTGCAACGAACTATTTGAAACTGGATTGACGCAGGCTCGACTAGCTCAAAAAGCCAAATTTGCCTCTGGTTCATCGTCGCGTTCTTTTTTTGGACCCATTGCAGCTTGGGATAAGGACAGCGGCGACATTTACCCTGTTCAGACTGACCTCAAGCTGGCGATGATTATGCTAGTTTTAAACGATAATAAAAAGCCTATTTCTAGCCGCGAAGGCATGAAACGTTGCGTAGAAACCTCAACCACTTTTGCGGATTGGGTCAAACAATCAGAACAAGATTACAAGGATATGTTGGCTTATTTAAAAGCCAACGACTTTGAGCGCGTGGGGGAATTGACTGAGCGCAACGCCCTTGCCATGCATGATACCAATACCCATGCCAATCCTCCTTTTAACTATCTGACCGATGCGTCTTATGAGGCTATGGATTTTGTTAAGAGTTTGCGTGCCCAAGGGGAAAAATGCTATTTCACTATGGATGCAGGTCCGAACGTTAAAGTGCTTTGTTTAGAAGATGATTTGGAGCGCTTAACCAAACGTTTTGAAGAGAAGTATCGCGTAATTGCCTCACAAACCAAGGTATTGCCAGATGAAAACGATTAGTGTGCAAACAGGCGGTAAGCTTTATATTGCGGGGGAATACGCTATTTTAACCCCAGGTCAGACCGCTATTATCAAAAATATCCCCATTTACATGACCGCGCAGGTTAGGGAAGCTAGGACGATCCACCTCTTTTCAGATATGTTTGATGCAGGTGCTGACATGACTCCAAACAGTGATTACTCCCTTATTCAGCAGACGATTAAGACATTAGCCGCTTGTTTGGGGAAATCTTTGGAAGCATTGCCTGCCTTTGACCTTCGTATTACAGGAAAAATGGAGCGCGACGGCAAGAAATTTGGTATTGGCTCAAGTGGTTCAGTGACGGTTCTGACATTGAAAGCCTTGTCTGCCTTTTATGACTTGAACTTATCGGCAAATACTATTTTTAAGTTGGCGTCTTATACGCTCTTGAAAATGGGGGACAACGGTTCAATGGGCGATATTGCCTGTATTACTTATGAGGATTTGGTGGCCTTTACCTCTTTTGACCGTCAAAAAGTCGCAAGTTGGATTGCCACAGAAAGCATTCAAGAGGTGCTGGCTAAGGATTGGGGCTATCGCATTGACATTCTTAAGCCTGCTTTAGCCTGTGATTTCTTGGTTGGTTGGACCAGACAACCTTCTATTTCAAAGGATATGATTTGTTTGGTCAAATCGGCTATCACACCAGATTTTTTGAAGGACACTCAAAATCAAGTCTTAATTTGCCAAGAAGCCTTACAAACAGGTGATAAAGATGTCATTAAAACCAGTCTGCAAAAGGTCAGCGATTTGTTGCTCGGTTTGAGCCCAGCCATTTACAATGACACTCTGAAAACTTTGAAAGCAGCCGAAGAAGGCTTGGACGTTATTGCCAAATCATCAGGTTCAGGCGGCGGCGATTGCGGCATCGCTCTGTCCTTTAATCAAACAGACACCAAAACCCTCATCAAACGCTGGGAAGATGCAGGAATTGTATTACTGGATTTGGAGGAATTAGCATGACCAACCGTAAAGATGACCACATCAAGCACGCTTTGGCTTACCAGTCGCCCTACAATTCATTTGACGATATGGAATTGATTCATCATTCCTTGCCAGACTATGATTTGAGCGAGATTGATCTCACAACTCATTTTGCTGGGCAAGATTTTGATTTTCCTTTTTACATCAATGCGATGACGGGTGGCTCGGAAAAAGGCAGAGCTGTCAATCGCAAAATAGCTCAGGTGGCCCAAGCGACAGGACTGGTTATGGTGACGGGTTCTTATAGTGCTGCGCTGAAAAATCCAAAAGACCAGTCTTATCCCAAGTCGTCAGAATTTCCACAATTGTTATTAGCGACCAATATCGGCATTGATAAGCCTTATGAACTCGGTCTGCAAACTATTCAAGAGCTGCAGCCTATTTTTCTGCAAGTCCATGTTAATCTCATGCAAGAGTTGCTTATGCCTGAGGGAGAGCGCGTTTTTCATCAGTGGAAAGCCAACCTAGCTGATTATGCCAGCAAATCTCCTGTTCCCGTTATTCTTAAGGAAGTCGGCTTTGGGATGGACCTTAAAACTATTGAGATGGCGCATGACCTGGGTATTCAGACTGTCGATATTTCAGGGCGTGGTGGGACTAGTTTTGCTTATATTGAAAACCAGCGTGGCAATAACCGTTCTTACCTCGATGATTGGGGACAAAGCACAGTGCAGACCCTTTTAAATGCTCAGCCAATGGTGGATAAGATGGAAATTCTTGCCTCTGGTGGTGTTCGCCATCCTCTGGATATCATTAAATGTTTGGTATTAGGGGCTAAAGCAGTCGGTTTATCTCGCACTGTTTTAGAACTTGTTGAAAAATACCCAGTCGAAAAAGCGATTGCCATTATCAACGGCTGGAAAGATGACCTGCGTTTGATTATGTGTGCCCTAAATTGCAAAACCATTGACCAACTTAGGCAGGTTGATTATTTATTATATGGCAAATTACAAGCAACAAAAAAACACTGATAGCGATATCAGTGTTTTTTTGTATTACAACATGAAGAAGACGATGGCAACGTAATGCAGCATAGAGGCTAATAAAATGAAGAGATGCCAAATCATGTGGTCGTAAGGGCGTTTGCGTGCGTAGAAAATCGCACCAACGGTGTAAGACAATCCACCCGCAAGCATGAGCAACCAAAAGACGACACCAGTCTTCGTCACAATACTTGGAATGATGAAAATCACCAACCAACCCATAAGCAAATAAAGGGAAAGGGAGAATTTTTCGTTTATCTCTTTGGCGAAAATCTTATACAAAATACCAAAGATAGTCGCACCCCACTGCAAAACGATAATCAGATAACCAAGCCATCCGCCCACTAAAGAGAGAGCAACAGGCGTGTAAGAACCCGCAATGGCAATGTAAATCATACTATGGTCAATAATTCGAAGAACGAATTTTTGCGGTGAATCGTACTGCATAGAGTGGTAAATGGTCGATGATAAAAACATCAAAAATAGACTAATATCAAAAATCGACATCCCAACAGCAGCTTCCATACCATAATGTTGGTAGCTGTAAATAGCGGTAATAGGTAATAAAACAAGCATGGCAACAGTCCCAACGGCATGTGTCACGCTGTTGGCAACTTCTTCACCAAATGATAAGCGTTTACTTAATTTCATGGTCATGCTAGCATTCATCAGCGACTCCTCCTAATTCTTGAACTAATTGGTGGGTTTGGTCATACAGTTGCAAGGTCTGACAAGCAGAAAGCACAACAGCTGGCACGTCAGCGACCTCTTCCCCATTCATGCAAGCAACAAAATCATCGTAGCGTTTTTGCGACTGATCATCTGCGGTTAACAGCGCCAAGGTCTGACTGATTTCTTGAATGGAGAAAACATTTTTCAAACACGTAATCACAATGAGCCTCGCTACTTGCTTGCGACTGTATTTCTTTTTAGTGGGCTTATCCAAATGCCCGTGTTTGACGTAATTATTAATCATAGAAGCGGTCAAGCCTTTGTCACTTGGATGATTGGCTTGGTTGATTTGGTTGACGTAAAGAAGTACTTGGTCCAAATACAAGTCAATTTCTGGCAAATCCGCCCATTTTGGATAAGATTTTGTCATAACGTTTTCCCTACCTCTTTATCTAGTATTTATAACTAGATTATATAATCTATGAAAAATATTGTCAAGAAAAAACACCCGAAATATCGAGTGTTGCTTGATGTCTTGAGTTAGTTTAAGGTTTTGAGAATGGCCTGAGCAGTTTCCAAATTCATGTGAGGGGCTTGAAGGAGCTGGTTGACTACCTGAGTGACCTCATTTTCCTTAGCACCTGCTAGGAGAGCCAGCGATTTGGCTTGCAATTTCATGTGTCCCGCCTGGATACCAGTTGACGTGAGGGCTTTGACGGCAGCAAAATTTTGTGCCAATCCGACTGATACGATAATCTGAGCCAATTGTTGGGCGTCTGGTTGACCAAGCAGCTCATGGGCGATGTAGACCGTTGGGTTAAGTCCAATTGAGCCTCCTCGCGTTGCAATAGACATCGGCAGGGTCAATTGACCATGGAGATGCTGCTTGTCCTCGTCAAATGTCCAAGTCGATAAGCCACGGTATTGCCCGTCTTTGCAAGCATAAGCATTGGCTCCAGCTTCGATAGCACGCCAGTCATTTCCTGTGGCTAAAACGACAGCATCCACTCCATTGAAAATACCTTTATTATGAGTGGTGGCACGGTAGGTGTCCACTTGCGCCAGTTGGCTTGCCATTTGAAATTTTCTCGCTAGCTTTTTGGCTTCGCTTGTATTGCGGCTGAGGTAGCGGAGGTCCACTTGACACTCGGCAGTAACAAGGGCTTGCGTCGCATAGTTTGACAAGATAGCCATGAGGCTTTTGCCTCCAGATAGTTCTTCCAAGCTTGGGACTAAAGCTTCCATCATGGTATTAACCATATTGGCTCCCATAGCCTCTTTGGTATCAACGTTCACGTAAACGATGAGAAAGGCCTCTTTTTCTTCCACTCGCAGCGATTGTGCTCCGCCACCGCGTTTAACGATAGAAGGATGGGCGTCATTTGCCACGGATAATAGCTGCTCAGTGTGTTCTAAGATACGTTTTTGAGCGGCTGCCTTGTCTGTGACGTCATAAAGCGCCACCTGCCCAATCATTTGACGGGAATGAACAGTGGTTTTAAAACCACCTGAACGTTTGATGATTTTAGCAGCAAAACTCGCAGCAGCCACTACTGACGGCTCTTCCGTAACCATTGGCACATTGAAAACTGTTCCATCCACCAGAAAATCAGGCGCCAAAGAAAAGGGTAGCGAAAAAGTGCCTAAGACATTTTCGGTCAATTGATTGGCTATATCTAGGGACAAGCCTTTATTTTCCTTGAGCAGAGCAAGGTTGTCTTGACTGAGTAAGTGGTGGGCGTCTAGCACATCAAGGCGCTCTGGCAACGTTTTTTTGGAGAAGCCTCCCCAGTTTCCTTTAGTTTTTGTCATTTGTTCTTCCATACAATCTTTCGTGTCCAAGGATTTCTTTGAGGGCAAATGGTCCTGTGAGGTAGTCTGCAAAAGTGGCATTACCGTCCGCATCGAGCTGAGCCTCTTCAAAGAAGAGTTTTTCATAAGTCGCAACGCTAAGTGGTTGACGTTGGTTGAGTTCTTGGAGGCGACTGCTGTGGAGTTGCTCTTGAAAGCCATCGACCAAGGTTCCTGTGAAAATTTCAGCCACTGCACCACTGCCATAACTAAAGAAGGCAATGCGGTCACCTGCCGCTAGGTTTTGGCTATTTTCAAGCAAGGAAAGCAGGCCAAGGAAAAGAGAACCTGTGTAGATATTGCCCACTTGTTTGCTGTAAAGAATAGAACTTTCAAAATTGGCTTGGAGTTTTTCTTGCCATTGGGTAGGTAAAGATTTGTCCATGATTTTGCGGAAGCCTTTGAGGGCTAATTTTGGAAATGGCAAGTGGAAGCAAAAGGCAGAAAAATCAGCCAATGAGGTGTCAAAACGTTTTTGAAATTCAGCCCAAGTCGTTTTGAGCATATCAAGGTATTGCTTGGTTGAATACATGCCGTTGACATAAGGGGTTGTTGAATAATTTGGACGCCAGAAATCCATGATATCGCGTGTTTGAGCGACAGAGTTATCATTCAAAAGCAAAATACGAGGATTTTGTGTAACGAGCATGGCTACGCTACCAGCTCCTTGAGTGGGTTCACCAGGGGTATTGGCGCCGTAGCGTGCCACATCAGCAGCAATTACCAAGACTTTTGAGTCAGGGTGTTTTTCAACGTGCAAACGGGCATAATCCAGAGCCGCCGTCGCGCTGTAACAAGCCTCTTTCATTTCGATGCTACGAGCAAAAGGCTGAATGCCCAACAAATGGTGAATGTAAGTCGCAGCTGCTTTACTTTGGTCAATAGAAGACTCTGTCGCGACAATGACCATGTCAATCGTTTCTTTGTCCTCATCACTTAGAATGCTATCAGCCGCTGACGCTCCCAAAGTGATAATGTCCTCAGTAATGGGTGCGATACTGAGGTTTTCCAAAAGCAAACCTTTGCTGTATTTATCAGGGTCAACCCCACGTTCCTTGGCTAAATCATCCATATTCAATAGGTATTGCGTTGTCGCAAAACCAATCTTATCAATACCAACGTTCATTAGTAACAAACCTTTCTTAAATAGAATATTTTTGCGTGGGAGCTTAAAAACAATCACAAGCTCGTCATAATAAAATACATCCTGTCAAAAATGTCCAAAGTTAATTTTATCATAAACTCCCCAAAAAGCCCCACAAAAAACGTATTCATTTTAAGTTTCAAACTAAATAAGAATTTAAGCCATTTATTGGTTTCCTTTGCAATTTTGACACTTTTTAGCTAAAATAAAAAAAGCTAATTTTTGAGAATCGAGGAAAAACACATGACAAAGGCTGATGCCATTTTTAAAGAAAACATCCAAAAAATTATGACAGAAGGGGTCTTTTCAGAAAATGCACGGCCTGTTTACCAAAGTGGCGGGCAAGCCAACTCAAAATACGTAACGGGTGCTTTTGCAGAGTACGATTTGAGTAAGGGTGAGTTTCCCATTACCACTTTGCGCCCTATTCCCATTAAGAGTGCCATTCGTGAGATTTTTTGGATTTATCAAGACCAAACCAACGATTTATCCGTTTTAAATGACAAATACGGTGTGAAATACTGGAACGATTGGGAAGTTGGACACACAGGAACAATCGGCGAGCGCTACGGTGCCGTAGTCAAAAAACACGACATCATCAACAAAATTTTAAAACAATTGGAAGATAATCCGTGGAACAGACGCAATGTCATCTCGCTTTGGGATTACGATGCTTTTGAGCGGACGGAGGGGCTTTTGCCATGTGCCTTTCAGACCATGTACGATGTAAGGCGTGTAGGCAGCGATATTTACCTTGATGCGACCCTAACCCAACGCTCAAATGATATGTTGGTATCGCACCACATCAATGCCATGCAATACGTGGCTTTGCAGATGATGATTGCCAAGCACTTTGGTTGGAAAGTCGGCAAATTCTTCTATTTTGTCAATAACCTACACATTTACGACAATCAATTTGAACAAGCACAGGAATTATTACGTCGTGATCCAACGGATTGCAAACCAAGACTAGTTTTAAACGTACCTGACGGAACCAATTTCTTTGACATTAAGCCCGATGATTTTGAATTGGTAGATTATGACCCAGTTAAGCCGCAATTGACATTCGATTTGGCCATCTAGGTTTTGGGAAAATGCTCCTGTGATGTTGGATTTCTGAATTTTTTGGAGAAATTTGATAAAATGGAGTTGATGAATGGAAGGATAGTATGACAAAACAACTGATTGCCATTTGGGCAGAAGATGAAAATCACTTGATCGGTGTCGATGGCGGTCTGCCTTGGCATCTACCAAAGGAATTAAAGCATTTTAAAGAAACAACAATGGGGCAGGCTCTGTTGATGGGGCGAGTGACCTTTGATGGCATGGGTCGTCGTGTTTTGCCAGGGCGTGATACCCTTGTTTTGACGCGGGATAAAACCTATCAGGCTGACGGTGTGACCGTTGTTCATAGTCCTGAAGAGGTTTTCCAGTGGTTAGATGAACACGATAAAGACTTGTATGTCGTGGGCGGTAGCCATGTGTACGAACGCTTTTTACCTGATTGCCAGACCCTGATTAGAACAAAGGTTCATGCGACGTTTATAGGCGACACCTACTTCCCAGAAGTGGATATGACAGATTTTAAAACCGTTTCAGAAACGCATTACGACAAAGATGAAAAAAATGCTTACGATTTTACCATTACAGTTCTAGAAAGATAGGAAGAGGATGCAAAGAAGTATTTTTGGTGTATTTACGGCTTTTTTAATGGTTATTTGTATCTTGTGTGCTATCCCAGCACTTAGAAGAAGACGCTATGCCTTGGCTGTTCTTTTGTTTTTAAATGCCTTTACAAACCTAGTAAATACAATCCATGCCTTTTATGGCACGTTATTTTAATGAAATGAAAAGGATAGGTGAGAAAGAGTAACTATGGTTGGAAATCGAACAAATGATGTTAAAGTATATTGTTCTTTCTGTGGGAAAGGACAAGACGAAGTCAAGAAAATCATTGCAGGAAACAATGTGTTCATTTGTAATGAATGCGTGGCTTTGTCCCAAGAAATTATCCGTGAAGAACTGGCGGAAGAAGTGCTAGCGGATTTATCAGAAGTTCCAAAACCAAAAGAATTGATGGCGATGCTTGATGAATACGTTGTCGGGCAAGAATGTGCCAAACGTGCGCTTTCTGTGGCGGTTTATAACCACTACAAACGCGTGGCTTTTGCAGAAAACCGCGATGAAGAAGATGTTGATTTGCAAAAATCAAATATCTTGATGATTGGCCCAACGGGTTCAGGGAAGACTTTCCTTGCGCAAACCTTGGCCAAAACCTTGAACGTTCCATTTGCGATTGCCGATGCGACATCATTGACTGAGGCAGGTTATGTCGGAGAAGACGTTGAAAATATCTTGCTCAAACTGATTCAAGCGGCTGACTTTAATATTGAACGAGCTGAGCGCGGAATTATCTACATCGACGAAATCGATAAAATCGCGAAAAAAGGGGAAAATGTATCCATTACGCGTGATGTTTCTGGTGAAGGGGTGCAACAAGCACTTTTGAAAATCATCGAAGGAACCGTTGCCAGCGTGCCACCACAAGGTGGACGAAAACACCCAAATCAAGAAATGATTCAAATCGATACCAAAAATATCCTCTTTATCGTTGGTGGTGCTTTTGATGGCATCGAAGACATTGTCAAACAACGTTTGGGTGAAAAAGTTATCGGCTTTGGTCAAAACAACCGTAAAATTGCTGATGATGCTTCTTATATGCAAGAAATCATCTCAGAAGATATTCAAAAATTCGGTTTGATTCCTGAATTTATCGGACGTTTGCCAGTCGTTGCAGCGCTTGAAAAATTGACTGCAGATGACTTGGTTCGTATTTTGACAGAGCCACGAAACGCCTTGGTTAAACAATACCAAACCCTTATGTCTTATGATGGTGTTGAGTTAGAATTTGATGACGACGCCTTGCAAGCTATTGCCAATAAAGCTATCGAACGTCGAACAGGGGCGCGTGGTTTGCGTTCTATCATTGAAGAAACCATGATGGATGTTATGTTTGAAGTACCAAGCCAAGAAGATGTCACTAAAGTTCGTATCACGAAAGCGACAGTTGACGGAACGGAAAAACCGATTTTAGAAATTGCGTCTTAAGGAGAGAATGATGACTGAGTATTTAAATACCCATAATGCCTCGCTTCTTTTGAGTGCCGCTAACAAATCGCATTACCCGCAAGATGATTTGCCGGAAATTGCCTTGGCTGGACGTTCTAACGTTGGGAAATCAAGTTTTATCAATACCCTTTTAGGGCGTAAAAACCTTGCTCGGACATCAAGCAAACCAGGAAAAACCCAGCTTTTGAACTTTTACAATATTGATGACAAGCTGCGTTTTGTGGACGTTCCAGGTTATGGCTATGCCAAAGTTTCTAAGACTGAGCGTGCTAAATGGGGCAAGATGATTGAAGAGTATTTGGTGAGCCGTGACAATTTGCGTGCGGTAGTGAGTTTGGTGGATTTGCGCCATAGCCCTAGCGCCGATGATGTGCAGATGTACGAATTCCTTAAATATTACGAGATTCCTGTCATCGTGGTAGCTACGAAAGCTGATAAAATCCCCCGCGGTAAATGGAACAAACACGAGTCTGAAATCAAAAAAACACTGAATTTTGATAAATCAGACCAATTCGTTATCTTCTCATCTGTTGACCGTACTGGCTTAGATGACGCTTGGGATAGCATTTTAAGTGAATTATAAAGGAAAAGATTGGTTTAGCCAGTCTTTTTTTGTTATCGTTTTTGCCTAGCGCTATTGATAGATAAAGACTATTACCCTCCCTGAAAATCTTATGCTATTATAGATGTATACTTATTATAAAAGATGGCGTTTATAGAGAATTATCATTTTTAACACGGGGAACACTTCCAAATACAGGAGGAAATGAAATGAAAAATCAGCAAATGATGGATATTAACAAAAAGAGTACTGCTCTTACACTCATCGGTATAACAGTAATGATATTGTTGACTTTGACAAAAGTTGTTCCTTCCTCAACCATAGCAGGGTATTCCGTATTTGTGGGGATAGTATTTTTCTTTATAGTAGAAGATGTTAGTAAAACACGAGCTTCCGAATCGGGTTTACGTTTCAATACTATCGTCACCGACCTCAAAAAGTCGGGAGTCATTATTTGGATGTTGCTACCGAGTTTAAGTGGTATTGCGGCGCTTGTTGCAGGAAATATCATTTTTGGTGGAGAATTTGTTGCCCATGTAATGGGACGGACGGATTCTATCTTGTCTTTTGATAAGACGGCATTATTGATAGGTCAAGTTATCATTGCAGCATTTGGAGAAGAAATTGCATATAGAGGTTTCTTCTTTGGAAAATCCTTGAAAATATTTCCAATTTGGATTAGTGCCGTAGTATCGTCTATTGTTTTTGCTGCTGGACATATTGCTACTGGAAACATAGGAATTGTAGCTTACGATATTGCTGGTGTGTTCATTGACAGTTTGATTTTTTCGGTAATTTATTATAAGTCTGGAAATTGTGTTATCAGTACCTTTTCACATATTCTTGGCAATACAATATCAATTGTCGCTGTATTTATGTTCTTTTTAAGGAGGTAGGAAAGTTGCTTTATCTCTATATCCATTCCCATAGCACAGATTCGTTTCCGTAAAGCCTTCTTGAAGACACACACTTTAGATGACTTGTCTTTCAAAACACCTCTCACTCCTGTTTTGCCCTATATCACTATTGTGTTGTTGGTGATTTCGATTATCGGTATTGCTTGGGATGCGTCACAACGTGCAGGACTGTATTTTGGCATTCCGTTTGTTCTTTTATATTATGGTTATCATTATTTGCGGTATAAAAAATGGTAGGAGGAAAATAAGCCATGGGAAAATTGGAGGATTTATTAGCCAATCAGGAAGTTATCATCTTAGATGGTGCTTTGGGTACGGAATTGGAAGAGCGTGGCTATGATGTATCTGGAAAATTGTGGTCTGCTAAATACCTTTTGAAAAATCCTCGTATCATTCAGTATCTTCACAGTATTTACCTTCGTTCGGGAGCAGATATTCTGACAACGTCAAGCTACCAAGCAACTGTTCAGGGCTTAACGGATTTTGGTTTATCTGAAAAAGAAGCTCTGGACATCATCGCTTTGACAGTCACCTTAGTCCAGCAAGCTCGTGATGAGTTTTTGCGTACTTTATCAGATGAAGAAAAGGCCAAACGCTCTTATCCCTTGATTGCTGGAGATGTTGGGCCTTATGCCGCTTATTTGGCAGATGGCTCGGAGTACACGGGGCATTATCATCTAAGTAAAGAAGCTTACCAAGCCTTTCATCGTTCGCGTATTCAAACTTTGTTGGCTGCTGGATGCGACTTTTTAGCCATTGAAACCATTCCAAATGTTCATGAAGCCAAAGCTTTGATTGATTTATTGGCGACGGATTTTCCAGAAATAGAAGCCTATCTGTCATTTACAGCACAAGACGATAGCCACATTTCAGATGGCACTCCAATTGAAGTAGTGGCGGATTTGTGTGAGCAAAGTCCTCAGGTTTTAGCTTTTGGCATTAATTGTAGCAGCCCGACAGTTATTTCGGGTCTATTGAAACGCATTCGGACAGTATCTCAAAAAACGCTAGTTGCCTATCCTAATTCTGGTGAAGTTTACGACGGTAGCACTCAAACTTGGACTTCAAGTCCTGATGAAGCACGGACCCTTCTTGAAAATAGCAAGACTTGGCTAACATTAGGTGCCCAAATCATTGGTGGTTGCTGCCGTACTAGTCCCAAAGATATTGTTAGTTTGGCGCAAGCTTTTCACAAATAAAAAAAGCCCAACTCAAACGAGTTGGGCTTTTTGGGAGCGTTTAGTGGAAAAGATTATTTTTCGCTAATAACAAGTTCGCCATCTTCCATATCGGCTTTAAGGTGTTTCACATCGGTGTGGTCAAGGTAGAAGTCAGTGATTTTATCACGGATTTCTTGTTCAATGACACGGCGAAGTGGACGGACACCCATGGCTTCATCGTAACCTTCTTCGATAAGGTGTTCTTTAGCTGCGTCACTAACAACCAAATCAATACCTTTCTTAGCGATAGTCTCGCTGACTTCATCAAGCATCAAGTTGACAATATCTTTCAAATCTTCCTTAGTCAAATGAGAGAATTCGATGATACCATTGAAACGGTTAAGAAATTCTGGGCGGAAGTAAGGAGCGATACGGTCCATAATCTCCATATCTTTTTCAGCGTCACCAGTTAATGATTCATGACCAAAACCAGCATTTGATGTCGCAATGATAACCGTATTCTTGAAGTTAATGGTGTTACCTTGACCATCTGTCAAACGACCATCGTCTAAGACTTGAAGAAGAAGGGTGATGACTTGAGGGTCTGCTTTTTCAATTTCATCCAAAAGGACGATAGAGTAAGGATTACGACGAACACGTTCCGTCAAAGTGTTGTTGTTGTCATCGTAACCAACGTAACCAGCGGTTGTACCAATTAATTTAGAAACGGCTGTACGGTCAGAGTACTCAGACATATCCAAACGAATGATGGCATCTTTTGAACCAAACATATCAAAGGCTAGTTGTTTAGCAAGTTCGGTTTTACCAACACCAGTAGGACCGACAAATAAGAAGCTACCAATTGGGCGATTACCTTCGTCAAAACCAGCACGGTTACGACGGATAGCACGAGCAACAGCTTCAACAGCTTCGTCTTGACCGATGACTTTACCTTTCAAACGGCTAGCCAATTCTTTCAAACGTTCAATATCACTAGCACCCATATTAGATACAGGCACACCAGTCAAACGTTCAACAGATTCAGCCACATCGTTAACCGTAGCAGTTACTTTTTGACCTTCAGTGTGGTTGTCAATTTGTTTTTGAAGGGCTTCAATACGTGTCTTCGTATTAAGTGCTAATTCATAATCTTCATTAGCAACAGCTTGTTCTTGTTTATCTTTTTGTTCTGCAATTTCTTTTTCAAGTGTTTTGACATCTGTGACAGGATGTTGTGCAGCCAAGTGAGCAGCTGTCATATCAATCAAGTCAATAGCTTTATCAGGTAAGCTACGTTGTGGGATGTATTGGATAGAAAAATCAACGGCAGCTTTCAAAACATTGTCAGGAAGGACAACGTTGTGGTGCTTTTCATACAAATCACGAATACCCATCAAGATGTTAAAGCTATCTTCAGCAGAAGGAGCATTTACTTTAACTTCATTGAAACGACGAGCAAGAGCTGCGTTCTTCAAAATAGTGTTACGGTATTCGTCTTGAGTAGTAGCACCTATAACGGTCAATTCACCACGAGAAAGAGCGGGTTTCAAAATATCAGCCAAACCTTTAGAGCCAGAGTCACCGCCAGTAGAACCAGCACCTAAAATTTGATGGATTTCATCAAAGAATAAGATGATGTTTCCAGCGTCTTTGACTTCTTTAACGAGGTTTTGTATGTTTTCTTCAAAAGCACCACGGTATTGTGTACCAGCTTCAAGACCAGAGATATCAATTGAAATGATTTCTTTATTCTTAATAGCAGCAGGGACATCACCATTGACAATAGCTTGTGCTAAACCTTCAACAACGGCTGTCTTACCAACACCAGCATCACCGACTAAAACGGGATTGTTCTTTGTACGACGTGATAAGATTTCAGCTGTTTCTTGAATTTCTTTATTACGACCAATAACAGGGTCCAATTCGTTAGCGCGAGCACGTTCTGTCAAGTTAGTACCAAGTTTTGCAAGGATACCATCTTGTTTAGGAGCGTTAGCAGCAGCTTGTTCTTGGTATTCTTCGTTACTAGGAAGTTTACCTGTCTTACGATAAGCAGCAAATTCTTCAGGTGTTACTTCACGTCCATTGATAAGATAACGTTTATTTTCAGAATTATATCCGCCCATGTTTCCCATGAGTTGATTGAAAATATCGTCCATTCCTCCAAAAGGATCTCTTCCATAAAAATCACGACTTGCCATAATCTATTACCTCTCTTCATATAAATGATATTATAGTACGATTTTAAACAAAAGGTGATATGCGATACAAAATCTCTTTTTTGGACTAGATCAATAGCTTGATAAGGCTTGGTTGATTGTCTTTTCTCAATCACCTTTATAGTATTATAATATAGCATATTCTCTTAAAAGTCAACAAAAAATACTCAAAAAATGTAAAAAAAGTAATACTATAATATGATTCGGAGCTAAAAACCTATATTTTTATAGGAAAGAGACGGTGTTATTAAAAAGAGAAAGTTTCCTAAAATAGCAAAAAAGATAAAAAAGTGGGCGTAATGGGTTGACAAGTCATCAAAAAGACGATATACTGATTAAGGTTTTATGATAAAACTGACCTAAGACAGCAGGGGAGCCGTGCTCATAATATTCCTGCCGAGGCACAAAACGTAATGAGAATAACGTATTTGTACTTTCGTGTCTAGGTTTAGGTGCGTTTTTTTGTGCCTATCCCAAAAATAATAACGGAGGTAAAACTAATGAGTGAAGCAATTATCGCTAAAAAAGCTGAGCAAGTTGAAGCTGTTGCTGAAAAAATGAAAGCTGCTGCATCTATCGTTGTTGTAGATTCACGTGGTCTTACAGTTGAGCAAGATACAGTTCTTCGTCGCAATCTTCGCGAAAGCGGTGTTGAGTTCAAAGTTATCAAAAACTCAATTTTGACTCGTGCAGCTGAAAAAGCTGGTCTTGACGATATGAAAGATCTTTTCGTTGGACCATCAGCAGTAGCCTTCTCTAACGAAGATGTTGTTGCTCCCGCTAAAATTATCAATGATTTTGCGAAAGATGCTGAAGCACTTGAAATCAAAGGTGGTGCAATCGAAGGTTCTGTTTCTTCAAAAGAAGAAATCCTTGCCCTTGCTACATTGCCAAACCGCGAAGGACTTCTTTCTATGCTCCTTTCTGTACTTCAAGCGCCAGTTCGCAATGTTGCTCTTGCAGTCAAAGCAGTTGCAGACAGCAAAGAAGACGCAGCTTAATGCAAAAAGTAGCCTAGTGCTATATTAATTTATTAAAAAACATATACTATTTTTTGGAGGAATCTATAATGGCATTGAACATTGAAAACATTATTGCTGAAATTAAAGAAGCTTCAATCCTTGAATTGAACGACCTTGTAAAAGCTATCGAAGAAGAATTTGGTGTAACTGCAGCTGCTCCTGTTGCTGTAGCTGCTGGTGGTGCTGCTGACGCTGGTGCTGCTAAAGACTCATTTGACGTTGAATTGACTTCAGCTGGTGACAAGAAAGTTGCTGTTATCAAAGCTGTACGTGAAGTTACAGGTCTTGGTCTTAAAGAAGCTAAAGCTCTTGTTGATGGTGCACCTGCTAACGTTAAAGAAGGCGTTGCAACTGCAGAAGCTGAAGAAATCAAAGCTAAACTTGAAGAAGCTGGAGCTTCTATCACTCTTAAATAATCAATTATTGATTGTTTAAGGCTGAAAGCCGAGTTTTAAAGCCTTTTCGCTAAAGTCAAGGTGATTAAGAAGGGATAATTTCAATTGAAATTTCCCCACAAACACCCCCACAAATTTTTGTGGGGGTGTTTTGTTTCTAGCTGACATTCTATATTTGTTGCGGTAAACTAATGACAAATACAGAGGAGTGAACTTATGTTTAGTGAAGATTTATATTATGAGTTAGAAGAAATGTTAACTCTTGGTTTTAAAAATAATGTTGAATATGAAAGATATATAGAACTTAAGGACTCATATGAAGAAGAAACTTTAGATTATAGTTTTTCAATCAGAGAATTAACTAATCAACTTGAAGTTATTATCAATACCAAAGAAAATGATTTTCCTAATTTAGATGAATGCTTACATGGAGAATATTTGTATTTAGTTAATGAATTAAAAAGATTAGATTGTAATATAGCTGGAAAATATATCAGTTTATCTTATGACTGAGAGATGTATGAAGTTGCAATTATTCTTTCTTATAGAAAAAATTTATTTTGTTGATTTGTTCCCAATTACACATCACGTTGAGACGGTAGTATTGATGTCAAGGGTGGATAAGTGAGATTGTTAAAAGATAAGTAAATAAAGGCTTTCCGTGATTTGAGGTCTGGTTCTAAGCCGGAAGGATAATCACGGATTTTTGTTTTGTGGGAACTTATCCAAGAATGGCAGAATGTAAGATTGAGTGGTTATGTTTACTTTAGAGCTGTGAGTTGACAAAATAGATCTCAAAAATGTAGTGAGTGGATAGAATTAGTGTCAAAAGAATAGAAAACATTTACATTATTCATTGACTCAGTCAATAAAATGAATTATAATAAATATTAGATTGTAACATTGCCCTGCACCAGGAGGTGAGAACTTGATAGGATTAGAATATATTTTAAACCTCTATAACCTTCAACATATAGAACTTGCAGAAAAACTTGGCATAAAAAAACAAAATATTAACATGTGGGTGAAAGGGCGACAGAACATTCCAAAGAAATATTTACCCGTTTTAGAAGAACTCTTTGGTATTGATCAGTTTTACTTTGGACGTGAGCTTAGTGAAATTGATCAGTTAGAAATCCAGAAGGAAAAGCTGAAAAGAGATCTGAAGCCTGTAATCAAAAAGCATGAACAGCAGTATTCTTTGGGAGAGATAAATGATCTTGTTGAAGTTCCCATTTACGATAAAGAAGAAATGAATGCCATCGAACGAGATATTGAAAAAGCAAAACTCATATCAAGGTTTAAGGCTGCAATGGATATAGTAGATAATAATCCATACCTGGAGACCTATAAACTCATCGTAGAACTACTTGAAAAAGTACAGCATGAACCTGTTCTACACAAAACGGTTGAAGCATTGGCTCACTATTACGAAGTCTTACCTGATTGGGTAAGTAGCGAACCAGAACAAGAAGGCTTTGAAGGTGAAATATTTGAAGTTTTTGATGATCATAACTATTAAACATTTGGAGGTAAAATAAATGACTGAGAACACAGGAAACATTGGATTTGAAGAAACGCTTTGGAAAGCGGCTGATAAATTAAGAGGCAGTATGGATGCCAGTGAATATAAACACGTGGTACTGGGGCTTATCTTCTTGAAGTACATATCCGATAAGTTTGAAACAAAGTTTGATGCGCTTGTAGAAGAAGGTGCAGGCTTTGAAGAAGACCGAGATGAATACGAAGCAGAGAACATCTTTTGGGTTCCAAAGGAAGCAAGATGGTCTTTTATCAAGGATAATGCAAAGGATCCCAAAATTGGTCAGTTTATTGATGATGCCATGATCCTTATTGAAAAAGAGAATACATCCCTAAAGGGTGTACTGGATAAGCGTTATGCAAGACCCGAAATTGATAAAAGAAGACTGGGAGAACTGATTGACTTAATTTCAACGATAAAGCTTCATCAAAATGGAGAAAAGGACTTACTGGGTAGAGTGTATGAGTACTTCCTTGGCCAGTTTGCCAGTGTTGAAGGAAAAGGCGGTGGAGAATTCTATACGCCTACTAGCGTTGTTAAGACCTTAGTTGACATGATTGAACCCTACCAAGGCAGAGTTTATGACCCTTGTTGTGGGTCTCGTGTCATAATAATGACAGAGGCAAATAGTTCAGTTAAATCAAAGGTTTTGAAGCTTCTACCAAAGTTAAAAACTGAAGAAACTGATGGTTTATGTGTTGCTTAGAGCCACTATCTATTAAAATAATGGTTGTAAGCAGCACATAAGCCGAAGAAACAAGAGGTGGTGTATGCGATGGATAATAAAAATAATCTTATTTTCGATTAGTCTTGTCTTATCAATTCTGACTGCTTTTCTGACATTCTTACTTGGTATAGGAACAGCGTTACTGCATATCATTATGGTGTTCTGCATATTTGGGGCGTTAGCTTCTTTTATTCAAGGGAAAGTTGGGATAGGTATATCAGGCTTGGTTATCGGCTTCCTATTTAGTCCCTATGGGCTTCCGATGATAGGAGCGACTGTGATAGCGTTTATTGAATTGATAAATGATAAGATTAAGGTGGTGTAGACAAATTTGAATTTATGAGGATGTTTATGATAAAGTTTTTAAACAATATAAGGAGTGCAGAAAATTTAATATCGACTAAGAGAAAAACTATAAATACCATAGTTCTGTTGTTTCTCGGAATAGCTTTGGGAACTTTTTCAAAATTTATGGACTTTCATCAAGCTGAACTTCCAAGTATTCTTATGGCGATAGATGGAGCGTTAGATATTACTAATTTTCTTGGGCGTTTCGCAATCTGGGTATTGATTGCACTTTGTATTTCTATTTATAGCAATTCAGCTATAAGAGCAAGCTTTAATGTTTTTACATTTTTTATTGGTATGGTTACAAGTTACTATTTGTATTCATACTATATTGCAGGATTTTTCCCAAGAAATTATGCGATGATTTGGTTTGGGTTTACAGCAGTTTCTCCATTATTGGCTTTTATATGCTGGTATGCAAAGGGAAAAAGCAAACTGGCATTTATACTATCGGCGCTGATTTTGGCAGTATTGTTCAATATGTGTTTTGTATATGGATATTGGTATTTTAGTTCAAGGTCTGTTTTGGAAGTGATAGTCTTTATTATTGGAGTTATGGTTTTGAAGAGAGAGACCTTGAGGGATTTTGTTCTGATGGTAACAATTAGTATAATACTTGCATTCTTTTTGAATATCGTTATTCCATTCCATTTTGGATAAATCCCAGTTTGTAGAGCTTAGCAAGGATCAAGTTTCTATGAGATGAAACCTATAAAACTTGTACGAATACTGTGGGGCAAGAAAAGAAATCTTCCTCTATACTAAAATAAACCGAAAGAAAGGGGGAATCGAAATGAATATTATCAAGTCGTTTAACAATACGATTGATTATTTTGAAACAGTTCTTGATGATGAAATTGACGAAAAGAAAGTAACTCAGTTATCCGGATATTCGTATTCAATGTTCAGTCGCTTGTTTTCTATTCTGACCGAAACAACGCTCTCAGAATATTTAAGAAGTAGAAGATTAACGAAAGCAGCCGTTATATTAAGAGATACGGATGAAAAGATTATTGATGTTGCATTCAAATTCGGATATGAGTCATCAGATTCATTTGGAACAGCATTTAAAAATTTTCATGGATTTACTCCTTCGGAGGTGAGAAATGGGAAACCATTCAAATTAGTTTCACGGGTGCAATTAGCACTCAGTGTAAGAGGAGGAAGAAGCATGAATATTACAATTCAAAAGAAACAAGCCTTTGCAGTCGCAGGGGTAAATGAACAAAGCATCAATTCATCATTATGTCCAAGTGTCTGGGGTAAGCTCTATGAAAAATACAGCCATGATGAGTTTGCAAGCATGGGAAGTGGTCAGAGTGTGGGCGTTTGCCATGATGTGGAAAACCCAAGCACAATAAACTATATGGCAGGCTATATTGTTACAGACGCGGACAAGGCAAGAAGCATGGGCTTAGATGTTTTGGAAGTGGAAGAAGCGGAGTATGCCGTTGTAGAGTTAACAGGAAGTGTTCCAGATTGCATTCATAACGGATGGAAATATGCGATGGAAGTATTCTTTCCCGAGCATGGCTATGTTCACTCAGGAAAGCCTGACTTTGAATATTACTATGAAGGTGATATGCATAGTCCTGATTAAAAAATGGAACTTTGGGTTCCGATAACTAAAGCTTAAAAACAATTTTCCGAGCTGAATAAAATTAAATGCTGAAGATATAAGGCGATTAAGAAATAGAAATCTTAGTCGCTTTTTCTTATGCAAAAAATTAAAAAGAGAGGTGGTATGAGAAGTGGAATTTGATTATTTTTTATAACAGTTAATAAAATAAGCAGCACTATCATGATTTGAAAAACATTTCATAACATGACAACAGATGTCAAGTTATTGTGGTATAATAACTGTAGGAGATGTTAAGACGATGAAAGATAATAGACTATTTAGGATACTATATTACATTTTAGAAAAAGAAAAGTTACAGCAAATGAGCTTGCTGATAAATTTGAGGTATCAGTAAGAACAATTTATAGGGATATTGACTCTATCAGCAGTGCCGGTATTCCCATTTATGCGCTGCAAGGAAAGGGTGGTGGAATAGAAATTGCTGAAGATTTTGTTCTTAGTAAATCACTGCTGTCTGAAAATGAGAAACAGCAAATTATGTCAGCTCTTCAAGGATTGGATAATACCACAATACAGCGTGAGAATGAGCTCCTAACAAAACTCTCTGCACTCTTTAAAATGAAAAATACCAGTTGGATAGAGGTTGACTTTAATAATTGGCAAAACAATAAGATGTATGAAAAAACATTTGATGATATCAAATCTGCAATTTTGAGTAAAAACATTATTTCATTCACATATTTTAGCAGCAATGAAAAAGAAACAGACAGAAGTGTTAAACCTGTGAGATTGCTTTTCAAGAGTCAGGATTGGTATCTATATGCCCTATGTTTACTCAGAAATGATTTCAGATATTTCAAATTGTCCAGGATAAAGAATTTAGAAATCCATACTGAAAAGTTTGATGACAACTTTGAAGATGTAATACTCAAAAAAGAAACGCCACATGAGAATACAGTGAATATAAAAGTTAAGTTTGATCGAAAAGTTGCTTTCAGGGTATATGATGAACTAAACGGAGAAATTACAGAAGATAATGACGGAAATTTATATACTGAAATAGAAATACCGAATGACTATAACTTATATAATTATATTTTTTCATTTGGAGATGAAGCAGAAGTATTGGAACCTGAAGAAGTTAGAATGCAAATTAAAAAAATGATAAATAAAATGGCAGAAAAATATATAATATGACAGATGGTGTCAAGTATGATGATATATAATTATCTTAAATAAAGATAAGGAGGAATAAAAAATGGATACGAAATATTGTCAATGTTGTGGCATGCCTATGGGAGAGGGAACAGAGCTTTATGGTACAAATTCAGATGGAAGCGTAAATGAAGATTATTGTAAGTATTGCTTTGAGAAAGGCGAATTTACTTTTAAGGGAACAATGGAGGAAATGATTGAGATATGCGTTCCTCATGTAGTCGAAGCCAATAAAGATATGAATGAAGATAGTGCAAGAAAAATGATGATAGAGTTTTTCCCAACTCTAAAGAGATGGAAGGAGTAAAAAATTATGCCAAGACCAACGACAAAAAATGATTTAATGATTGCTGCTAAGGAAAACTATGAAAAGTTAAATTTATTTATCTCAAAGATGACTGAGGAAGAGTTAAATACACCATTTGACTTTTCAAAAGATGAAAAGAAAAAAGAAGCCCACTGGAAAAGAGATAAGAATCTAAGAGATGTTTTAATCCATCTCTATGAGTGGCATCAGCTTATTTTGAATTGGGTACATTCCAATCAAAAGGGAGAAGAAAAACCGTTTTTGCCTGAGCCGTACAATTGGAAAACTTATGGGGATATGAATGTAGAATTTTGGAAGAAACATCAAAATACTTCTCTTGAAGACGCAACTAAAATGTTTCATAAATCCCATAGAGATGTTTTAGAGTTGGCTGAAAAATTTACAAGTGAAGAATTGTTTTCCAAAGGCGTCTACAAGTGGACAGGGGGGAGTACACTGGGTTCCTATTTTGTAAGTACCACTGCAAGCCATTATGATTGGGCAATGAAAAAATTAAAAGCCCATCAGAAAAAATGCAAATCAAAATAGCGGAAAAAATACGAATACCAACAAGAATATAGATTCTTAGCTTTTGATACTATGATAGATGATCATGTGATTATTGATATTGAGAATCTGAGTGATATATCAAGATTGGAATCAACTGAAGTGATACTTAATACATTCGTCGAAGTAAAATATAAAATTGATCAAATAGAAGAGTAAGAAATATCATTGATATGTTTCCACAAACGACAGTCAACTTTGGATATGTTCCCATAAACGGCCCTCAATAAAAACTGGGTTTGAAACAATGAATTTGATAGCTATCAATGCAACTCCAAGCACGTAGAGTGTGTTGCTCTGCTCGTAAAAGCCTGAAACCTTTGAACGAAAGCATCTTAAAAAGCCTTGGAGACAAGGCTTTTTAGCTTGGGGTGGGGAAGTATCAGAGTGAGAAAATTTTTGAGTGGGTAGAAGTGATATCTAGAAATTATTAGTTTCTATTTCCATTTATCCTGTGGGTACGTGTTTGTTTCCATTGACAAGGAGTTTGTGGGAATAGAAATGTACCCACCCTATTGATGAAACCAAGTAAGCTTTAGTCTAGGGAAATTAAGTAGAAGAAAAGTGATATTAACAATATTAAAAAGCACCTTGAAATGCTTGGTTTCAAGGTGGATTATAATTGCATGAATTGGTTCATTTATTAACGTTTACTTGTTTCGAAGGAAGTGCTGTATTACTGAATTTTATAGTGGAATTGTTAGGATTATTTATTAATATTTGAAAGGTTAGAATAAAATCATTATACCGGACAATTACTGTCCATTCTTTTTTGTAAACTCAATGTATCAATAAATGATATGAGGTAGTGAGAAATGAAATATTATCAAGTTGAGCTTACAAATCCTGATGAATTTTTAAAAGTACAAACAGAAGATTTTATTACTGATAATCGTTGGATACTAATTAAAGAGTCCGAGACTTATTATCTTATTTCACAAGATGATTACAGTTGGCGAGAAATGATTGAAAAATTTAGAAGTATCTTTGAGAAAAAGGTTTCTCTGGATAAGTTTGAGGTATTGACAGAAACTGATTTTTTAAAAAAGATCGAGAGAAGTAATCGTGGTGATCTGATCAAATTTTTACTCAATAGTCGAAATGATACAAAGTATTCATTGATGAATTCTAACGCTGAAAAGTTACAGGAATTGAATAGTATTGTTGGGTTGACTGATTTTAAAAATGCAGTAAAGGAACTTATCGCCTATTTATCATTCCAAAATAAAATAAATAATAATGAGAAGCAAATGCACTTTTATATTTTTACGGGTGAACAAGGCTCAGGTCGAAAATTTGCCATTCAATTCTTGGAATCATTATTTGGCTTGAGAGCAGTTGTTGCGAACTGTAAGGATTTTTTCCTTCCAAAAATTACAACAGAAGATTTTCCAGTAGTTTATGATTTTTTCTCAGCAAGACCAAACCCAAAAATTGAATTTTTTGAGAGTTTACGCCAACTAGAAGGACACACCTTAGCTATTTTTATGGCCAATAATTACCAAGAAGCAAAGGAGATTGAAAAAGAACTATCAGAAATAAATCATAGAATTTCAATTGTTCCTTTTCCAGATTATCAGCAAGAAGAACTAGCTTCTATTGGTAGGATGATGCTGGCAAAGAAAATGATTCGAGTCAACGATGATGATTTTAAAAATGCGCTATCAAAAAAATCGAGAATAAACAATGCAAAACATATTCGACAATTTGTTCAAGAGATTATAGAGTTTTCAGTCCAAACTGGATATGATCCCTCTGAGGATAAGGAGATAAATTTAGAAAATTTTTTAATCTGCCCTAAAAGTCAGATTGGATTGAGTAAGACCCCAGAAGATACTTTGCAAGAACTGATAGGGCTAACAGAGGTCAAAAATTTATTGACTCAGCAAATTGCATTCAATAAGGTCAACCATCTCAGGAAACAGCATGGAATTTACAACGATACTGTTAATCATCATCTTGTCTTTTCTGGAAACCCTGGTACAGGAAAAACAGAAGTTGCAAGACTCTATACAAAGATTTTGTTTAATAATAAGATAATTCAAGAAAACAAATTGGTGGAAGTAGGCCGTGCGGATCTGATTGGAGAGTATATTGGAAGTACTGCTCCCAAAGTTAAAAAGGTATTTGATGATGCCAAAGGAGGTGTCCTTTTTATAGATGAGGCCTACAGTTTAATTCCAAGGCACGAAAAAGATTATGGACATGAAGCTATTGCGACTATTATTCAGGAAATGGAAAATCGGAGAGATGAGGTCTTAGTTATTTTTGCGGGCTATGAAGATTTGATGAAGGAGTTCCTTGATATAAACCCAGGTCTGTCTTCAAGGATTTCACGGGAAATTCGATTTGAAGACTACTCTTCTGACGAACTCTTTGCAATCATCGAACTGATGATTTCGAGGAAACAGTATCAGTTGAAAGGTGATTGCAAACATAAGCTATACCAACATCTATCCGAACTAGAAAGAGATAGTTATTTCGGGAATGCTCGATATGTCCGAAAACTTGTTGACCATATTATTCTTTATCAAGCACAACGGGTTATTAATATGGAAGATAGTCAATTGACAAGTCTGGAGAATTTGAGTCTAGTGACATTAGAGGATATTGAGAATGCTCTGGAAAGTTTTGGATTTAGTACTCAGAAGTTAAGTCGGACAATTGGATTTGGCAGATACTAAAATTAATCTTATTTGCAAAATAATAACCTTGAAAAAGTCGGAATATCATTGAATAGGGACTACTTGAGGTGTTATAATGTTTCTAAGGAATGAGGTAAATATGAATGATCAAGAACGCTTACTAACAGTTTTTCTACGTTTGCAATCAGGTGCTCATCTTTCTAAGTTACAGTTAGCAGATGAGTTTGGAGTTAGTGAAAAAACAATACAGAGAGATTTTTCTCTATTAGGTCATTTCTTGGAATCTCAGCCTATAGTTGCAGCGGAACTTGCCTATGATGCGAAATACCATACCCGTTATCTAAAAGGGAAATCATTATTTAATAAAAAGGATATTTTGATAATCTCAAAGATTTTATTAGAGAACCGTTCTTTGAACAAAGAGGAAAATAAGTCTCTGATCGATAGTTTGTTGGCTTTAATCTCTAAAAAGGAACAAAAAGAGGTTTATCAAATTATTGCGAGCGAACTACTAAATTATGCGCCACTGTCTGATACTCAAAATCGAATTGACAAAATCTGGGAATGGTCGGAAATAATACGAAAAGAGCTAGTTCTAGAGATTCGGTATCAATCGCCTTACAATAGTGAAAAGCAGCATACCATTTTTCCCGTATCCCTTTACTATGATCTGCATTACTTTTATGTTGTGGCGTATAACTTGACTTTCGAGTCGTATATGACCCTAAAATTGGATAGAATTATAGACTGGAAAGAATCAAATGAAAAGAAACCCCAGATTTCTTACGGGAAGAAATTTCGTGATGGTAAAGTACGGAACAAACGCGTTGATCCATTTATGGGACGAGAGTTGACGATTAGAGTTCAATTTACCTATGACCAAACCATTGTAACGGATCAATTTCCAACTGCTAGGATTATTGAACATACCCCTGACGGAGCTGTGATTGAATTTATCAGTCAAGACACACCAGGATTGAAACGATGGTTGCTGAGTCAAGCAGATGCTTTGACAGTGCTTTCTCCTGCAACGCTAGTAGATGATATGAAGAATTTTCTTAAAAAAATGCAGCAAAATTATGACAAGTAGACTAAGTGGACAAATATTGTCTATGGAATCTTTTATAATAAACCTATCAAGTTATAAGTCAGGGACAAAAGATGAAACCAGTCAATAAAAATCAAACATTTGAGAATTTTTCGGTTAATGATGGAAATGCTTGGGCTTTAGCTGCATTAAAGACAGTTATTAGAGATAAGAATTACTATAATCCGGTTTATATATACGGTAAAGAAGGAGTTGGGAAATCGCACTTGCTAAATGCCACCATCAACGCAATTGTTGAACGAAATAAGGTAGTATTTCTATCAGCAAAAGAACTGGTAATTGAAATGGTAGAAAAAATTATGTTGTCAGATGATGACTATATTCTCATCGATGACTTGCAATTACTGCCTAAAGATAAAGCTCTGGAAGAAAAAATCGCCATGCTGATTGAAGCAAACAAGAAACAAGTGATTATTTCATCCACTATTGACCCCAATAGCATGGAAGTTTCTAGCACATTACAGGAACGATTACAATGGGGATTAACAACAAATATGACATCCCAAAATCAATGATTAGTAAACTTAGATAGGAAGGAGAAACCTAACATGCAAGAATGGATTGTTGTCGATCAGTTCGGGAATGTGATTGCACAAGGTTTTTATGATAAACAATCAGCAGAATTTTATGCGGAAACTATTCCAAACGCTAGTGTTGAAAAGAAAAGCTAGTAAGATTACAACTTTACAATTGACACACCTTACTTAGAGTTCGTTTTCGGATATCATGTTCATATTATTTCTTGTGTTCTCTGATTACTAATTGCGGACTTGTGAAAAGTTTGTATGTGCTATAATGAAGGAGTTAGATTCCAATAAGGAGGGAAGTATTTTGATGTTAATTCAAGACGAATTAAAAATCATCAGCGTAAATGAGTTAATGAATATCAATTTAAAGATTCCAGATTATCAACGTCCATATCGTTGGTCATCTAGTTCAACCAATACCCTTTTTGCAGATACCTATGAAGCTTATAAGTTAGGAATTGATGAGTATAGATTAGGTTCAGTCATTTTGCATAGGGCATTGAATCATAATAGCCAACATTACGATTATAATCTAGTTGATGGACAGCAACGGACTACAACCTTATCCATTTTACTCTATGCGCTTGGTGAAAAAAGCCAAAAACTTCTGAGTGAAAATTATAAACCATCATCTCGTGATGCAATTTACAATAATTATAAATTGCTCCAAAAGAGAGTGAATGAACTTACCAAGGAAGAACAAAGAAAGTATAAAGAGTTTCTTGAAAAAAATTGTACTGTTGTAAAAATTGTGACAGACAGTGAGCAGGAGGCCTTTCAATTCTTTGATTCACAAAATTCACGTGGAAAAGCACTCAAGCCTCATGATTTATTGAAGTCGTACCACTTGAGAGAAATGGCTCGAGATTCTGAGCAGTTAAAAATAAGATTGATTTCTGATTGGGAAGATATGGATCAAAATGCTCTTGAGGATTTGTTTAGAAATTATTTGTATCCAGTCATTCGATGGTTTAATAACAGGGATGGGCTACATTATTCATCTGATAAAATTCAGTATTTCAAAGGGATCAAGCAATCGAATACTTATAACTATGCGATTTATCATAAAGCCAGTAATATTTTCATTGAACAAGTTAATTCGAGTGGTTCAAGTGAATTGCTCAGTTCTGGGGAATTAAACCAATTTCAATTAACCCAACCAATTATTGCCGGAAAACGCTTCTTTGAGTGGACCTTGCATTATTCAGCTTTATTGGAACAAGTCAAAAATAAAATTAATAGTTACCATAAAAAAGAAGAAGAAGTCCCAGGAAGGCGAACTGGTGACATTTACATAAAACAACTTTATGAGGCTTCGTTGCTATTTTATGCTGATAGGTTTGGTTTTGAAACAATCGATGAATCGGTCATGCATCAGCTATACACTTGGTGTTATTCATTAAGATTACGAATGAAGGCTATTTATCCACAAACTATAAATAAGTATGCAATTGGTCAACATGATCGGATCAATCTGGGTAAAGATTTGTTTTCAATAATGAGTGAAATGAATGACCCGCAAGAATTGAAATCCATATTCTTAGAAAGTGTAGAAGAGAGCGACCTTCAAAGCAGTAGCTACAAAGCAATTTATGAATTAATTAAACAATGGAATGGGTGGTAATCATGGACAATCATTTAAAAATGATACCAGTTTCAAAAATATTTTCTGATGTTCATTATGAGGTTCCAATTTATCAACGAAATTACGCATGGGATTCTGACCAAATTGAACAGTTAATCGAAGATATTAGGAGCACCAAAAATGATTATTTTTTGGGCAATCTAATCGTTAATCAAAAGGAAAATAATGTTTATGAAGTTATTGATGGGCAACAACGCTTGACAACATTATTTTTACTGGAAAGATATTTGGGTATTGCGTTTGCTAATGATGCATTACGTTTTGAAGCTAGAGATAAGGCGAATAGAACGCTAGCAACATTACCCAATACAAACCAATTAACTGATGAGTTGCAGTCTTCAGAAATTAAAGAGGGCTATAAAATTATTGATGATTATTTTGAGAAGACAGGTCTGAAAGCAGAAAAAGAAAAAATCATCAAACGTTTGGAGAAAGTGAATCTTATCCGTGTTCAAGTACCTGCAAAAATCGACTTGAACCATTATTTTGAAATTATGAATACTCGTGGTGAGCAACTCGAATTACATGAAATTGCCAAAGCAAATATTTTAGCAAAAATTTCATCACCAGAAGCTAAGAAAATCGCAAGTGACATTTGGGAATATTGCTCCAACATGGATTCCTATATTCAAATGAATTATCCTAAAGACAAACGTGATCAGATTTTCAGTAAAGATTGGAGTAGCTTGTCTGAGCAAATAGTTGACTTTGATTCATTAATCGGTTGCTATCAAAATGAGACAGTAAACGAAGAAATTTTCACATTAGAGGAAATTCTTTCTGGAAAGGGGCTACCAAAAAATCAATCTGTGTCAAATGATAACACAGAGAATGAACGTTTTGAGTCAATTATTTCTTTCCCGAACTTCTTATTACAAGTCAATGAAGCTATTTCAAAATCAAATGCGGACGACGACTCAAGTTTGGATGATAAGAATTTTTTAACAAATCTTCTGAACAATTGGGCAGATGAACTATCGGCTAAGCACTTTCTATTCATGATGTTAAAAGCACGCGTATTGTTCGACAAATTTGTGTTAAAGCGTGAATATGCGCGTGATTACAAAGAAATAGGTAAATGGTCGTTACAAAAGCTCGAAAAATATCGTGATGCCAATGGAGATAAACCAAAATATATCGGAACGTTTGGTGGAGATGAAGATAATCGAAATAGACAGATTCGAACCTTGCAATCTGCCTTACGTATAACATACACTTCTCCAAAAACAATGCATTGGATTTCATTGGTTTTATCGAGTTATTTTAATGATGAAAATGCAGATGTATTAGAGATTCTTGAAAATTATGCTCAATCAAAAGTTGATGCAACTGGATATAAAGATGCATCTGGATTTGGTTTTGAACGGATTGTGTTTACTTATTTAGATTATTTGATTTATAGAGATGGCTATTCATACAATGGTCAGGAAATAATACGGCCATTATCGAGTGACTGGCAATTTCAATTCAGAAGTTCAATTGAACATTTCTACCCTCAACATCCAACTGAATTGTCACCTTGGGCTGATGCAGATCTGAATTGCTTTGGTAATTTAGCCTTGATTACGGTATCTGGCAATTCTACTTTTAATAATGCAACGCCTGTCGGAAAAGCAAGTACAAACCCGGGTATTATTGCGCAGAGTTTGAAGCTGAAAATCATGGCTGAAATGATGAGACAAAATAACAATATTTGGGATCAAAAATTGGCACACATTCATCAGAACGAGATGTTTAACATTCTCGTTTCCCAAAAAGAGTAAATGAGAGTAGAGATATCCTTGCAAACCAATCTATTTTGATTAGCCAACAGAACCTAAACAACTCATTTAAAAGGAAGAAGTACCAGTACATTCGGCGCAATTAGATATTATAGAAAAAATAATTGGTAAGAATCTAGTTACTTCAATAAAATGGTGATTTTAATTATATAATGAGATGATAGAAAATAGGAGTGGTCTTTTGCATCACTCCTATTTTTCTGTTAAATACGTTGTTGTTTTCTTGTAAGAATAACGGTAGATTAGTGGATTCTCTTCTAAGGTTCTTACTTCAAAAATAAAGAAGTGATCACGATTATCTCTGGACTTCTCCTTATTTAGGACAAAGTAATTCTTACGAGAAGTCGCCATGGTTTTGAGGATATCATCAGTCAGAAAGGTCAATGGTATATTCATGTTGGAGTAGCGGTAGAAGTCACGTTCAAAATCTTGGTAGCTCTCGCTGTAATAGTCCATTTGCAGGTGATTACGCTGAAACTCAAGCTGATTCATGGTACACCACCTCTATTAGTTTGATATTGAGAATATCATCTAGCTTGATGTTCTTATTCCCATGCTGAATTAGTTAGCGTAAAGCTAGCTAAGGAGTAGCAATTTTTGTTCAATAATCACTTTGAATAAGAATGTTATCTTATTATTTTCCAAATACCCACCGATAAATTAACTTCTTGCAATATTTCTGGAGCTGTCTAATAAGGCAGTTTCATTTTGTACGTCAAAAAAACTAGATTGAAAATGTATCGTTTTGATAGTGGTTTAGCGTTTATCCTCCTCCTCGATAACTTCCGAGGCATAGAACAGAAAGAATAGGGAATAGTTGTCATCCACAAATACTGAGTAATTAACGTAACTCATTCTGACTACTCTATAACTGTATTGGGAACGTAAGAATATCAGGGCGGTATCGTTTAATGTCTTCGTGTGATTTATAAGGTCAATCTTTATCTAATCCTATATAGGGGGGCGTTGATGTGCAACTCAATTTTCAAAACTTTGATACTAAAGTTGTGTTTCCGAACTCCCTGATAGACCAGTTAGCTTAAGCACATTTAGACAAATATTTTTAAATTGCAAAAACCCCGCGTTGTAAAATGAAGTGCAACAAAAAAGACATGTTATTCTGCTATACTAGAATTCCCCAACTCAGTATAGAAAGCAGATAAACATGTCCACCATTCATTCTACCAAAAATTCTTCGTATTCACACCTCTCAGCCTCTGAATGTGGCGAAATGAGTGCTTATCTCAAGATGGGAAAGAAGCCAGCTGAGATTGCTCGGCTCTTGGATCGTCACCGTTCGACCATCTGTCGTGAAATAAGGCGAGGAACTGTTACACAAGTCCAAGATAAAAATGGAAAGCTGAACTACTACGAGGCTTATTTTGCAGATAGCGGTCAACGTGCCTATGGAACAAATCGTAAGAACTCTACCTACCACAAGCTCAAGAACTGTTCCTCAACCTTTCTCAAGGAGCTCGTCAAAGCTCTAAAAACGAAACCACGTTGTCATAGTGTCGATAGCTTTGTTCAAACCTACAAAGAGGAACATCCACTGGAAGTCACCCCGTCCACCAAAACAGTGTACCGTTACATCAAAGACGGTCTGTTGGCGATTAAAGTAATTGATTTACCTAAGATGGTCAGTATTCGAAAACGCTCTAAGCCTGCCTCTAAGACCCATAAGAAAACTCTTGGTAAATCCATTGAGGAGCGTCCAGAAACCATTACGACTCGCTCTGAATTTGGTCATTGGGAGATTGATTTGGTTCTTGGTAAAAAGACCAAGGGTGAGGCTGTTGTCATGACCTTGGTAGAACGTCAGACTCGTTTTGCCCTAGCCTGTAAGTTACCGAATAAGCAAGCTGAAACTATCCATCAATCTGTCAGAGACTTACTCTCTCAGTACCCTATTTGTTCTATCACATCAGATAATGGTTCTGAGTTTAGTATGTTGTCACACTTAGCAGGAGTTGATATTTACTATGCCCATCCCTACTCATCTCATGAAAGAGGATCAAATGAGAACTTTAATGGCCTACTCAGAGAGTTTCTTCCTAAAGGGAAATCACTTAATCCATTAACGGATGACGAGCTTTCTCAGTATGTCTCCGCTATTAATGAAAGACCGAGACGACTTCTCAATTATAAAACGGCAACTTTTCTGTTTGGGGTAACCCAAACTGTTTAAGCTATCGAATTCTTGTTTAGCAGTATTCTTGTTGCACTTGACTTGACAATTTGCGAAATTGCAAAAACAATTCAATGATAAATATATTTATGTATTTTTTGATTATGCTGTAAAAGGTAGTTTTTTTATTAGAAATAACTCTGTCAGAAATAAGGCCTCTATAAAACGTTTTTTTATTATCAAGTTTTGAAACTTTTTTTAGAAGTGTGATAACTTTTCCAAATTATCCTTGTTATTCTAATGGCATTCCTAAGAAAATCAAGTCTTGAATTTTCACTGGGGGTTGGGGGGCGAAGCCACCAAGTAATCTTATCGTTGGTTGTCAAAACTGGAAAGTTTTGGTCGGCTGGCGATATGATTTTTTGGGTATTGTGACCACAATGCCTGAGCTCGCAAAGACCGAACAAGGTCTTTAGAAAATTTCCTGTATGATATACGGGGCCGGGTTTTACCCGAGAGAGGATAATAAAGAGAAACTATTATGTCTGAACAATATAGAGATATTCGCAAAGAAATAAATTTAACAGCCAATGAGCTAAAACAAATTGAAAAATTAATGAGGGACAATCATTATCGACACTTTTCACCATTTGTCAGAGATAAAATTTTAATGACTGATGATAAGCAGTTAACGGAAAAAGAATGGTTTTCTTTCTGGCGTAATCAAAAATTAGAGCAGATTGGTCGTGATGTCTATGAAGTTATGATTGTCGCAAGAGCGAATAATCAGGTGACTCAGGAACATGTATCTATTTTATTGGGCTGTGTTCAAGATTTGATTTCGGAAGTGAACCAGACGCAACCATTGAGCCTGGAGTTTCGTGAAAAGTATATAGGCTAGAACAACTAAGTTATAGAATTTTATTAGATTGTGTTTCATCATATCCAACTATTTGATTTTAGGATTTTACTTTTTTTAATTTTAAGTTATTAAATTTTGGAAGTAGCATTTCATCCAAAACTGTATTGTGATAATCTTTTCAAATATTAATTGATACATTACTATTACTGAGATTTAATCAGAATAAAAATAGAAGGAGTATCTTATGGAAACTGTTACACATAAAAGTATTATGAAGCTTGGTTTTTCTAAGACAGCTTCAAAGTTGATTATCAGAGAAGCTAAAGCAATAGCCGTTAATCAATTTTATAGTAGTCATTTAGATAATAATGCGGTAAAATTAAGAAAATCGCCTTTTGATAATAGACGATTAGACTTAGCTCCAAAAATTATCGTAGAGGAGCTGCTCGGTTTTCCAATCATTGATGAAAGAAAGGAAAACAAATAAATGTCTAAGAAATATAAAGGTGTATTTAGAGATGAAAAAGGTAGGATATATTGTCAAACTGAATTTAAGGTATCTGCAACTGGGAAACGTCAACGTTTTAAACGTTATCGCAATATGTGGGGAAAATCTTTCACGACAGAGAAAGAAGCTTATGATGAGCTTTGTCGAGCAAGAGTTGAGTTTTATGATAAATTCGATTATTCAGATTATAATTTAACATTTGCTCAGTACATGGAAGATATTTTATTACCGTATTATAGACAAACGGTACAGGATTCAACCTATAGAACTGCAATCACTCATTTTACTTTATTTATAGAGGAATTCGGTAAAATGAAATTGCGTGATATTAAGCCACG
>SAMEA3663243__coassemble_214_pt1 | contig 16376 bp, 14 predicted proteins | sample SAMEA3663243__metabat2_low_PE_027 | metagenome-assembled genome bin SAMEA3663243 (sample SAMEA3663243) | pig gut metagenome | biome: pig gut; feature: pig-associated habitat; material: faeces | place: China | collected 2013
AAAAGGCTCCATAATCTCCACGGTGGTTTTACCCACTACAGAAATTATAGAGCCTTTCTTTTCCTCAAAATCAGCTAACAAAAAAGACTCCACTTTACGTGGAGCCTATTTGAATAGTTTGAACAGAGTTTTCTACGATATACAGGATAATTACAATAAGTGGTATTCGTGGAAGAGTTCTTCGATATAAGTGCCCTTAATCTTCTTGAGGGTTTCTTTAAGAATGGCTCTTTCAGCCCAAGGAAGGTCAAGTTCATCCAATGATTTTTGGTCGTTCAAGTAATAGAAGGCGTTTAATAGCATGCGCACGTCAAAGGCAGAAGCGAATACTTCTGGCACACCACGGTCAACATGTAACAAGGTGTAAACAGCTTCCATAGCGGTTCGAACAGAGTATTCTGTTGTAAAGACAGTATCTCTTGGGGTTTCGGCGTAATTTCCGATAAAGGCAAGGTTTTTACTGTGTTTTGGAACAACTAATGGACGGTCTTTGCTGCCACGTGGCATGAAGTAAGTGGTGATGTACGGCATGTGACAGGGAATGGTTGACGCAGCACTGGCAATGTCTTCAATTTGGTCTTCTGGCACACCAATATGGTAAAGCCATTCTTCACAAAGTTCCTTACCGCTACATTCATCAGGACGTTTGGCAATGTAATTACCTTCGCGGTCAGTGTAAAGAGCGTAGAGCCAAACAACAAGTTCGTTTTCTTTTTGAACTTGGAAGTGTGGTTGACGGCTGATAGAATAACCTAACAACCAGTTAGAATCCTTGATACTGGTTGGTCCACTTGTAACGATAGAACCGCTGTAAGGGTCCTTATGGTTGATGTTTTCAATGTAAGGAGCCACGCGTTTATCTTTGAAAGTGATTGTCGCAGAAATGGTCCAGTTGCTATCAGGAATGTTTTCACAGAATTTTTCAGGGTGACCGAAGTCGCTATCTTGAGCGGCTAATTTCTTCCAAAGTTCCCAGCTGGCACCAAGTGGATGTTCGACAGGAGCAGGGTGGTCATTGTCACCAAAGGTAGAACTTTCAGTGATCGAACCATTTGTAACAAAGACAAGGTCGTCTTTGCTCAATGAAAGGCTTTCGCGTTCACCATCTTTAACCCATTCAATTTTAGTGGCGATCTTATCATTTCCAGAGCGGTTGACCAAGATGTTGGTAACGGTTGTATTGTATTGGAAATCAACGCCTTTTTCTTTCAAGAAGTGAACAAGAGGCAAAATCAATGATTCGTATTGATTGTATTTGGTAAATCGAAGAGATGAAAGGTTCTTCAATGTCCCAACGTGTTGGATGAAACGCATGAGGTAACGACGCATTTCCATCGCACTTGCCCAAGGTTCAAAGGCAAACATGGTACTCCAATAAAGCCAGAAGTTTGATTCAAAGAATTCATCGCTAAAGACTTGATTGATTTGGACATCGTCTAGTTGGCTTTCGGGTATCAAAATCAAGTGAATGATTTCTTTAATAGCTTTTTCAGAAAGGGTTAATTGACCATCGTCAGGAATGGCTTTACCACGTTGATGAATGGCACGTGTCTTAGCATAACTAGGGTCTTCTTTGTTTAACCAGTAAAATTCATCCAAAATAGAATGTTCAGGATTGTCTAAAGATGGAATGGAACGGAATAAATCCCAAAGCACTTCAAAGTGAGGTTCCATTTCACGCCCACCACGGATGACATAGCCTAAACGTTCATTTTTAATCCCATCCATGCTACCACCTGGTAGCCCTAATTGTTCAAGGATGTGGATGCGTTCGCCTGGCATTTGTGCATCACGGATAAGGAAAACAGCTGTTGACAAGGCAGCTAAACCTCCACCGACAATGTAAGCCGATTTGTTATCGACATCTTCAGGTTTTTTAGGACGAGCAAAAGCTTCGTAATTACCATTTGAATAATACATACATGTCAACTCCTTATCTAAATTCATTCTCATTAAACCCCATTATGAGAAAAAAGAACATAGACAAATTGTGGAAAGTGTATAGATGTTAGACACTTTGGTAGATGTGTCTAGTTATATTGCTCAAGGACACGGCTGATGTGTTGCGCTAATGCTTCAGGATTTTCTTTTAAGCCAGAATCAATCCAGTCTAAAACAAAACCGACCAAAGCGTATTTGTAAAAATTCACACGGCAATCTAGCTCTGTTCCGCTCAAGTTTGGGTGTTTTTCTTGTACGATTGGATTGATAAAGCGGTAAATGCGGTCATATAAAAAATGCTCCAGATAATTGCGGTTTACAGAATAATAGGTGTTGCAGACAAATTGCCGATTGTCTTGAATGTAATGAAAAATAGCCAAAAGCTCTTCTTGCCAGGTGCCTGAGTTGGCAGCTTGATTTAAAATCGTATCCCCGTCCATGATGTAAATACGCTCCAAAAGGTCGTACAAATCATTGAAATGGTAGTAAAAAGTTTGGCGGTTGACATTGAGCTTTTTGACCAATTCGGTAACGGTCACCTTATCAAAGGATTTGTCCTGCATGATGTCTTTTAAGGCCTTGGCAAAGGCACGTTCTGTTAAATTATTCATAATGTCCTTTCTTGATTCGGTCTTCATTGTATCATGATTTGCCTAGAAAAACCTGAAAAAAGAGAAGTCTCTTGCGGTATGGTATAATAAGATGATTAGAAATACGAAAACGCTTTTAAAGAGATGATATGGGCATTTTAGGATAAAGAGAAAAAGATTGAGGAGGTTGGTCATGGCAAGGGTTTATGTGGCAGATGATGAGAAGAATATTCGGGACTTGATTGCTTCTTTTTTGTGTGAACAAAGTTTAGAGGTAGAGGTGTTTGAAACAGGGGACCAGTTGTTTTTGCGCTTTTTGGAGGAAGAAGCGGATGTAATTATTTTGGATGTGATGATGCCAGGCACCGGTGGCATAGACATTGTTGCTCGTATTCGAAAACAATCAGATGTTCCGATTATCTTGTTGACGGCGCGTGATGGGGACGAGGACTTTTTGCAGGGCTTTTCAGCAGGGGCAGATGATTATTTTACCAAACCGTTTTCCTCTTTGAAATTAAGCTTGCGGGTGAAGGCGATTTTGAGCCGTCATGCCACGAGTTCTAAAAAAAGCGACGCGGATGTGATTGCCTACGAAGGCTTGACCTTGTCAGAAAAAGAACGGCTTGTCCTTTACAAGAAAGTCCCATTGAAACTGACCAATACAGAATTTGAGTTGTTGAAAATGCTCCTCAAACATCAAGAGGAGGCCATTTCTCGCCAAGACCTGCTCCAGCAGATTTGGGGTTATGAGGAAGATGTGGAAACGCGTGTGACAGATGACACCATCAAACGCTTGCGAAAAAAATTGAGGGAGGTTGACAGCCATGTCCTTATTGAAACGGTTTGGGGTTATGACTTCAAACTCACCAAGAAATAAGAAGAGTCAGCTAAGGGCAGACGATTTTGGCAGCGACAGGTGCGTTTTCGCACAACTTTGTTTGTGCAACCTCTAGCCATTCTCATGCTGTCATTTATCATGATTTTGCTGGTTTTTAACACGCTTTTGCGTATTTTTATCGCTGAGCAAGCCATTACGGCCATGCAAATGCAGTACGCCACTCTGGATGCCTATCATTCAGGGGAAAAATCACCTCAGAAAACCACGGGCAATATCTTTGAAACCACTTATGTAATCGTAGATGACCAATTTGACATTCAGTACATTTCGGCTTCTTTGTACGATTTATCAGAAAAGACGATTTCCAAAAAAGTGGTCGATGATTTTATCAATCACCCCAAGGCAGATTGGTCCTATCGGGAGTCGTCCAATTATTTTCTAGCGCAATTGCACCAATTTCGAAAAGTCAGGGTAGATGGCGCCAGCTACATGGTCAAGATGAAAAGTTATTCTGGGCAATTAGAGGGAAATTATATTGCCAAAAGTGACGCTCAATCGTCTAAATATTATGTGTTTGTATTTGCTAATGTTACTCCCATCGAAGAATTTGAATCCTACATTAACATCTTGTTGTTGGTCATGGTGATTGTGGGCTTGGTAGCTAGCCTTAGCATTTATGTGACTTTACGAAAATTGGACCGCAATTTTAGCAATCTCAAATCTTATATTTTACGCCTTGGCAATCGGGAAAAAATGGAGGACGACCCACATTTTGCCTACCATGAATTTAACGAGGTCCGCGAAACAGTGGACCACATGAGTGATTTGATTGACGCCAACCAACGCAGCCAGCAGCTCTTCTTTCAAAATTCCTCTCATGAATTGCGGACGCCTCTCATGTCTATTCAAGGTTATGCTGAAGGGATTCGCGAGGGGATTATCCCCAATACGCAAGAAGCAGCTGGTATTATTGTTGATGAGAGTGATAAAATGGCTCATTTGGTTGAGGATATGCTGACCCTATCCAAGATGGAATCTATTCAAACCCAGTTGCATCTGGAGCCTGTAAACATCACAGATTTGCTTTATGACGTGATTTGGCGATTAAAAGCGACCGCAGATGAGCGTGGCCTTGTCTTTGTGCACCACTTTAGTTCTGAAGAAGTCGTGATAGAGGGTGATGAGAAGCTATTGGAACGCGCTGTTTCAAATATTGTGTCCAATGCTATCCGTTATGACAACAAGTACCTGACTAATTCAGTTGAGCAGCTGGAAACGGGTGTTCGTATCGAGCTGGCAAATGACGGTGAACCCATTGCTGCAGATGACCTTGAGCATCTTTTTGAACGCTTTTACAAGGGCAAATCAGGGCAATTTGGGCTCGGTTTAGCCATCACTAAAGAAATCATCGAACGTCATCAAGGCACGATAAGAGCCACTTCTAACGAGGAGAAAACCTGCTTTATCATTGATTTGCCAAATACCCAAAAGCATCTATGAGTTTTCATGGGTGCTTTTATCGTCGCAAATGCCAAAAAACTTGCCACAATTTTGCCGCAACTTTTCAAGACTTTGACCAAGATTTCTAAAAGAGCCTTAGGTTATAATAGAACCATACGGCAACGGTGTTCTTGTTAAAAGAATACCACGTAGAAATCGAATAGAACGCGAGGAGATATGATGACACAAGTTGGCAAACAACGACAATACATTCAAATCTTAACAGGTATCGGAGTGGTGATTTCGATTGCCTTGTTCATTTTCTTTCAGCAACACCAAAGTTACTTTCAGGTGGGCGGCGCTTTCCAACAATACCTCGGTCAAATGGGCTTACTAGCACCCATTATTTTTATCCTAGCACAAATGGTTCAGGTGGTTTACCCTATTATTCCTGGGGGCATGACTAGCGTCATTGGTTACATTGCGTTTGGTCCAATTTGGGGCTTTGTCTATAACCTCACAGGTATCTTTTTAGGGTCCCTCATGGCTTTTGCCTTGGCAAGACGTTACGGGGAAAATTTTGCCAGAGCCTTTGTTTCAGAAGAAACGTATAACAAATATATTGGTTACTTGGATAAAAACGATGGTAAATTTTATGAGAAATTTCTAGGTATTGCCTTTGCTCTCCCTGGTTTTCCAGATGATTTTTTGTGCATGGTTTCAGGTTTATCCCAAATGACCTTTAAGCGATTTACCTTGATTTTCTTGCTGACAAAGCCAGTTACCTTGTACCTATATACCATCGTTGCTTACCAAGGCTTTGGCTACTTGCTTGCCTTGTTGCGTTAATAAAAAAGCTTATTCAAATGAATAAGCTTTTTTGATAGGTTTTTATTCGGCAGCTTTTTCCCATTTTTTGGCTAGTCGTCTTGAGAAAGTTGAAATCGAAAAGTTGATAACAAAGTAAATCGCTGTGATAAACGCATACAAGGTAAAGACTTGACTAGGTTCAAAATAGCGTCCCATCAAGATTTGGCTTTTCCCAAATAATTCTTGAATGGCGATAACCGAATACAACAATGACGTGTCTTTGATGACCGTTACAAACTGTGAGATGATAGCTGGTAGCATTTTGCGGAAGGCTTGAGGGAAAATGATGTAAACAAAGATTTGGAAAGAAGTCATTCCTTGTGACAAGCCAGCCTCGGTTTGCCCTTTATCGACCCCATTTAGCCCACCACGGATGATTTCAGCTAAAGCCGCAGAGGTAAAGACGGTAAATGCCGTAATCCCAGCTGGAGTGGATTTCATTTGGAAAACCAAGAAAATGATGAAAATCCAAAGCAAGTTAGGAACGTTACGGACAAATTCGATGTAAATGCTTGAAATGATGCGAAGAACAGGATTTTTCCCATTACGCATCACGGCTAAAACTGTTCCAATAAGCGTTGATAAAACAATGGAAATAAATGAAATATAAAGCGTTAGCTGTAATCCTTGGAGGATAAAGCTAATATTCGTCGGTGTTAATACTGACATTTAGATTCCTCCTAAAGTGAATATGAGCGTTTGTTCTTTTCTTCTCGACGGCGTGCCCAAGTTGCAAGTGGGAAACACATGATGAAGTAAAGAACCGCCGCTCCAGCAAAGGCAGGAACGTAGTTAGTTGTTTCATAGGCCCAAGCTTTGGCTGTGAACATGATGTCTGCCCCAGAAATGATGGCAACCGTTGACGTATTTTTGATAAGGTTTACCACTTGGTTAGTCAACGGTGGTAAAATCGTTCGCACCGCTTGTGGCAAAATGATGAGGCTCATGGTTTGATTGTAGCTAAAACCTTGTGATAGGGCAGCTTCTGTTTGCCCTTTTGGCACGGCTTCAATCCCAGAACGGATAACCTCAGCGATATAAGCCCCGTGGTAAATGCCCACACACAAAACCGCTGTGAAAAAGGTTGAAATCATGATAGCCCCATTTGAGATAATGGCAAGTCCATAATACACAAACACGAATTGGACCAGCAGTGGGGTATTTTGGAAAATCTCAACATAAACCCGTGCAATCCCTTTTAAGACCTTGCTTTTAGACGAAGACATGGCACCAAAAACGACGCCCAGCAAAAAGGCTAAAATCAAGGCACAGGCTGACATACTCAAAGTATATAGAAACCCTTTTGCAAATTCACCGAAATTGGCAAAGAAATCTGCCCAACGTGAGAGCGCAAAAGGACTAGACGTTAATAAAAACATACGTTTCTCCTTTCTTAATTCTCGCTCGGTGTTGCAGGTGTTAGATGATATTTGTCATATAATTTTTGCAACTCTCCGTCAGCTTTCCATTCTGAAAGCAAGGTGTTGATATCGTTAATCAAGCCTTGGTTGGCTTTGGTCGCCGCGATACCATATTCTTGGACGTTAAATCCTTGGCTAAGGATTTTGGTTTTCTTGCTGACGTAACCACTCAAGATAGACTTATCCACAGAAAAAGCGTTGATGCGGTTAGCATAAAGCGAAATAGCCAACTCAGGATAAGAACCCAATTGCACAAATTTAAATTTGAGATGGTGGGCTTTGCCGTATTCTTCAATAGCTGCTTTGGTTGTTGAACCTTGTGCCACCCCAATAGTCAAGCCATTTAAATCGTCAATGGTTTTATAGCCTTTTGAACGGTCAACAAGGAAGCCAATCTCATCGTAGTAGTAAGGCTCTGAAATGGCATAAGATGCTTGACGTTCTTTGGTAATGGTATAAGTCGCAATCAAAATATCAATTTGCCCATTGTCCAAAAGGGCTTCACGCGTTTGAGCTGTTACGGGTGTGAATTCTACTTTCACGCCTAATTGTTTAGCGATTTTTTTCCCTAAATCAATTTCGAGCCCTTCGTATTGGCCAGCCTCGGCAGAATAATAACCAAAGTTTGGCACGTCTTGTTTGACCCCAACTTTTAACACGCCTGCTTTTTGGATTTTTTGAATGGCTTCTGAACTGCTATCGTCTGCTCTGACCTTACTTGAAAACAGGGTCAAGCTGATTAGTGCCATAACAGCGACAACTAGCATTCTGGTTAATTTCTTCATATCAGTGAACTCCTTTATTCTTGGGCAACATTGTCGCTGGTATGATTGATGACTTTACTTAAGAATTGTTTGGCGCGAGGCTCAGTTGGGTTGTCAAAGAAGCCTTTGACGTCTGTGGTATCCACTAGAATTTTACCTTCTGCCATGAAGATGATGCGGTCCGCCACTTCGCGCGCAAAGCCCATTTCGTGGGTTACGACAATCATGTTCATGCCTTCTTTGGCAAGGTTTTGCATAACGGCAAGCACGTCCCCAATCGTTTCAGGGTCAAGGGCTGAAGTCGGTTCGTCAAATAAGAGCAATTCAGGCTGCATGGCTAATCCACGAGCGATAGCCACACGTTGTTTTTGCCCACCAGAAAGCATACCTGGGTAAGAATCTTTGCGGTCCCACATATTCACATAAGTCAAATATTTTTGAGCGATTTCTTCAGCTTCTTGTTTTGATTTTCCAAGAACTTTCATAGGAGCCAAAGTAACATTTTCTAACACGGTTTTGTGAGGGTAGAGGTTGAAGTGTTGAAAGACCATGCCGACTTCTTTGCGGAGTTGCACAAGGTCTTTGGCAGACGCATTTACCAATTCATGCCCGTTAACTTTTAAGCTACCTGTTTCGATAGATTCCAAGGCGTTCATGGTACGAATGAGGGTTGACTTCCCAGAACCAGACGGTCCTAAAAGCACCACGACTTGTCCTTTCTCGATTTCTAGGTTAATATTTCTAAGCGCATGGTAATCACCATAGTATTTTTCAACGTTTTTAAATTCAATAAGTGCCACGAGTATCTCCTTTTTAAGATAGAAACAGTTAGATGTAAGCATATCTAACATAAGGGGTAAGTTAATGATATCATAGAGGGTCTTAATTGTCAATTATTTTCAGAAAATTTAAATAATGTGTAACAATAGATATGGTGTTATCGTCAAAAAAGAGGCAAGTAAGCAAACAAGGTGATCAATATTTCCAATTGAATTCGAAATTTGTTATAATCAAGGGTAGCAGTTAGGACAATCGCTTACCGATTGTGGTGTGAGAATTTTTGAATTGTTGAAGAATGAAGAGGTGGCATATGAAAAAAATTCTTATTATTGATGATGAAAAACCGATTTCGGATATTATTAAATTTAATTTGAACAAGGAAGGTTATGAAACCATCACGGCTTTTGATGGTCGTGAAGCCTTGAAGAAATTTGAGGAAGAATCGCCTGATTTGATTATTTTGGACTTGATGTTGCCAGAATTAGACGGGCTTGAAGTGGCTAAGGAAGTTCGTAAAACGAGCCACATTCCGATTATCATGCTATCGGCTAAAGATAGTGAGTTTGATAAGGTTATTGGTTTGGAAATTGGGGCCGATGATTATGTGACTAAACCATTTTCAAATCGTGAGTTGTTGGCGCGTGTGAAGGCTCACTTGCGACGCACGGAAAACATTGAAAGTGCCGTGGCTGAGGAAAATGCCTCAACAACTGGTTCTGAAATTGTGATTGGGGATTTGGAGATTTTGCCAGATGCTTTTGTTGCTCAAAAACGTGGGGAAGATATCGAATTGACCCACCGTGAATTTGAATTATTGCATCATTTGGCAACCCACATGGGACAAGTGATGACGCGTGAATATTTGTTGGAAACGGTTTGGGGCTATGATTATTTCGGCGATGTTCGTACTGTTGACGTGACGATTCGTCGCTTGCGTGAAAAAATCGAAGACACGCCTAGCCGACCTGAATACATTTTGACCCGACGTGGTGTTGGTTATTACATGAAATCTTATGAATAAGGTAATGTTAGATTATTTTGAGCAAACGCTCCTCTTCCTTTTAGCTTTTGTAGCGGTTTATTTTGTGTATTTGGCGATTCGTGATTACCGCACGTCTCTTAATATCAGGCGTTTAAGCGGTAAGGTGCGAGAGCTGATTACAGGACAATATTCCGAAGACATTGTTATCAAAAAAGATAGAGATTTAGCAGAATTAGCAGCGCAATTAAATGATTTGTCAACCGTCTTTCGCTTAGCCCAAGAAAATTTAGCCCAAGAAAAAAATCGTTTAGCCAGCATCTTGTCTTACATGACCGATGGGGTGCTTGCTACGGACCGTGCGGGCAATATCACCATGATTAACCAAACGGCGCAGCAGCAGCTGAATTTGGAGCGCGTGGAGGCTTTGAAACTTAATATCATTGATATTTTAGGGTCGGACAGTCATTACACTTATCATGATTTGGTGTCAAAGACGCCTGAGATTGTTTTAAACCGTCGGGACGAAACGGGTGAATTTATCACCTTGCGTATTCGATTTGCCTTAAATCGCCGTGATAGTGGCTTTATTTCAGGGCTTATTGCCGTTTTGCACGACACAACTGAGCAGGAAAAAGAAGACAGGGAGCGTCGCCTCTTTGTTTCCAATGTCAGTCACGAGTTGCGGACGCCCTTGACCTCTGTCAAATCGTATCTGGAAGCTTTGGACGAGGGAGCGCTGAAAGAAGATATCGCCCCTAGCTTTATCAAGGTGTCTTTGGATGAGACTAATCGCATGATTCGCATGATTTCGGACTTGCTCAACCTATCGCGGATTGATAATCAGACGGTTCGTCTGGAAGTAGAAGTGACCAATTTTACAGCTTTTATGACCTCGATTTTGAACCGTTTTGACCAAATCAAAAACCAAGATACCATTAGTGGCAAGTATTACGAGATTGTGCGTGATTACCCTATCAAGCCTATTTGGCTGGAAATTGACCCAGATAAAATGACGCAAGTCTTGGATAACATTTTAAACAATGCTATCAAGTATTCGCCAGATGGTGGCAAAATTACGGTGAAAATGCGGACGACAGAAACCCAGTTAATCATTTCCATTTCTGATGAGGGGCTTGGTATTCCGAAAAAAGATTTGCCGCTTATCTTTGATCGTTTCTACCGTGTGGATAAGGCAAGAAGCCGTGCCCAAGGTGGTTCAGGGCTTGGTTTAGCTATTGCCAAGGAAATTGTCAAACAACACAAGGGCTTTATTTGGGCACAAAGTACATATGGAAAGGGCTCAACCTTTACGATTGTACTTCCATATGAAAAAGATTCTGAAGTTTATGATGAATGGGAGGACAATGAAGAATAGATGTCAGACAGTAGTTTTAAATATAGTATTTTAGCTTCTGGTTCAACAGGAAATTCCTTTTATGTCGAAACGCCTAAAAAGCGTTTTTTAATCGATGCGGGGTTGACAGGTAAGAAAATCACGAGTTTGCTGGCTGAAATTGACCGTAAGCCAGAGGATTTGGATGCTATCTTTGTCACTCACGAGCACTCTGACCATATTAAGGGTGTTGGGGTTCTAGCGCGTCGCTATCACCTTGACATCTATGCCAATGAAAAAACGTGGGAAACCATTGATAGCCGCCAAATGATTGGGAAATTGGACAATGTGCAAAAGCACGTTTTTGAACGTGGCAAACTCATGACCTTTGGTGACATTGATATCGAAAGTTTTGGGGTTAGTCATGACGCTGTGGACCCTCAATTTTACCGTTTGATGAAGGATGATAAGTCTTTTGTCTTGTTGACAGATACGGGTTATGTGAGTGACCGCATGGCTGGTATGATTGAAAATGCCGATGGTTATCTCATTGAAGCCAATCACGATGTGGATATTTTGCGTTCAGGAGCCTATCCTTGGAGTTTGAAACAACGCATTTTGTCTGACAAGGGACACTTGTCCAATGAGGACGGTGCCCAAACCATGATTCGCACCATTGGTAACCGCACGAAAAAGATTTACCTAGGGCATTTGAGCAAGGAAAATAATATTAAAGAATTGGCGCACATGACCATGGAAAATAATCTCATGCAGGCTGATTTTGGGGTAGGAAATGACATGACGGTCCATGATACTTCACCAGATGAAGCGACGCCATTAACAATTCTTTAAACAAAGCAAAGCTAGGTCAACCGCCTTTTGGTTGCTAGCTTTTTTAGATTGTGGAGATATTTCAAGCGAAATTGCGATTGGCTCAACATTTTTCACGACTTTTTGGTATAATAAAAAGGTCTATAACACTGTTTGTTAAGATGTGTGACAGGCAGCTTTTGTTGATGTCGGCGTTGCTAGGGCTATGTTGAAGGGAGATTTGTTGTGCAAGCTTTAAATGAAAAACTGAAGCAAGAATTTGGAATCGATTTCAAGGATAAGACGTTGTTGGAAACAGCCTTTACCCACACTTCTTATGCCAATGAACATCGTCTCCTAAAGATTTCACATAATGAGCGCTTGGAATTTTTAGGAGACGCCGTTCTTCAATTATTGATTTCACAATACTTATTTAAAAAATACCCTAAAAAACCCGAAGGGGATTTGTCAAAAATGCGTTCCATGATTGTTCGTGAGGAATCATTGGCTGGTTTTTCACGTTATTGTGGTTTTGATGCCTACATCAAATTAGGCAATGGCGAAGAAAAATCAGGCGGTCGCCACCGTGACACGATTTTAGGGGATTTGTTTGAAGCCTTTCTTGGTGCTTTATTGATGGACCAAGGTGTTGAGGCGGTCAATGCCTTTTTGAACAAGGTCATGATTCCCCAAGTCGAAAAGGGTAATTTTGAACGTGTCAAAGACTACAAAACCACTCTTCAAGAATTGCTGCAAGGGCAAGGTGATGTGAGCATTGATTACCGTGTGTCTAATGAATCAGGTCCTGCCCATGCCAAGGTCTTTGAAGTGACGGTATTTGTTAATGATGAAGCCAAAAGCAAAGGTATTGGCAAGTCGAAAAAATTAGCGGAACAAGATGCCGCCAAAAATGCTTTAGACGCGTTGCAATAACTGTTTTGAAAGGAATTACGAAGGGCAATGCTCACCTATTGCAAGTGTTGAGCTGACTGTTTGAAGAGTCGTTCATGCTTTCTTAGGTGTGTTTGCCTTTTTTGTTTGATTATGCACTTAAAAGAAATCGAGATGCAAGGGTTCAAATCTTTTGCAGATAAAACGCTGGTCAGCTTTGACAAAGGGGTGACGGCGATTGTCGGACCTAATGGGTCTGGAAAATCCAATATCACCGAAAGTCTGCGTTGGGCGCTAGGAGAATCCTCTGCCAAAAGCTTGCGCGGTGGCAAGATGCCAGATGTCATTTTTGCAGGTACAGAAACACGTAAAGCCCTCAATTACGCTCAGGTAACCGTGGTGCTGGATAATTCAGATGGTTTTATCCCACAAGCTAAGGAAACCATTCGCATTGAGCGTCGGATTTACCGTAGTGGCGATAGTGAGTATTTGATTGACGGGCGCAAGGTTCGTTTGCGTGATATTCACGATTTGTTCATGGATACGGGCTTGGGTCGGGATTCTTTTTCAATCATTTCCCAAGGGCGTGTGGAGGAGATTTTCAATAGCAAACCCGAAGAACGTCGGGCTATTTTTGAAGAGGCTGCGGGTGTGTTGAAATACAAGACACGTAAGAAAGAAACGCAGACCAAACTCAATCAAACGCAAGACAATCTAGACCGCTTGGAAGATATTATTTATGAATTGGACACGCAAATCGTGCCTTTAGAAAGACAAGCTCAGGTTGCCCAGCAGTTTCTGGTTTTTGAAGAGGAACGCAAGCAACTGCAGTTGAGTATTTTGGTTGAGGATATTCAAACAGATCAAGCTCAGTTGGAGCAGTTGAAGAGTTCTCTGGCGACTGTGCAGACAGATTTGTCGGCTTTTTATGCTCAGCAAGAGCATTTGGAAAAGAAAAATCATGCCTTAAAAGACAAACGTCGCCAGTTGTCTGAAGCCATTTCCAAGGGGCAAGATGACTTGATGCTTGTCACGAAAACTTTAGCTGATGTCGCTCATCAGATGGATTTGATTACCTTCGAATCCAGCCAAAAAGAAGAGAAAAAACAAGCCACAAGTAGCCAATTACAGGAATTGAAAGCTACGCAAAGCCAATTGCAAGAAGAAGTGACACAAAAGAAAGAACACTTAAAGCAATTAAACGAGCAATTGAGCACTACGCGTTCGCAAATCAAGCACTTGGAAGCAGAGTTGCAGCAATTTTCATCGGACCCAGACCAAGTGATTGAGCATTTGCGTGAAGAATTTGTCGGCTTGATGCAAAAAGAGGCAGAGTTGTCCAACCGATTGACCGCGACCTTGGCGGACATGGATAATCAAAAACAATTATCGGCATCCAAGTCCGAAGAACTCTCAAAAACGCAGGCTAATTTAGCAAGCTTGCAAGAAGAAGCTAAGGCTGCTTTGGCGCATTTTGAAGCCTCTCGTCAAGACGTTAAGGACTTGCTAGATACTTATCAAAAGGTACAGCAAGAAACCAATCAGCTTGAAAAAGACTACCACAGCCAACAAGACAAACTCTTTGACCAATTGGATGTGATCAAGTCCAAAGAAGCCAGACAGGCCAGCTTAGCCTCTATTTTGAAAAATCACAGCCAGTTTTACACTGGTGTTAAGGCTGTTTTGCAAGCTTCAGCTCAGCTAGGTGGCATTATTGGTGCGGTGAGTGAGCACTTGACCTTTGACAAACATTACCAGACGGCACTTGAAATTGCTCTTGGAGGAGCAAGCCAGCACGTCATTGTAGAAGATGAGGCATCTGCGAAACGTTCCATTGATTTTCTGAAGAAAAAACGTCAAGGGCGGGCAACTTTCTTACCACTCACAACCATTAAGCCAAGACACCTATCTGCTCAAAACCGTTCACTACTAAAAGGTAGTCAAGGCTTTTTAGGTGTAGCCAGCGACTTGGTTGCTGTGGAGTCACGTCTAGATACCATTTTCCAGAATTTACTGGGAACGACGGCTATTTTTGATACAGTAGACCACGCCAATCAAGCAGCCCGCCGTTTGCATTATCAGGTGCGTTTGGTAACCCTAGATGGAACCGAAATCCGTCCAGGCGGTTCTTTTTCAGGTGGTGCCAATCGTCAAAATAACACGATGTTCATCAAGCCTGAATTGGATTACCTTGTGGCTGAATTGGGAGAATTGCGAAGCTTGCAGTTGCAACAAGAAAAGCAGGTTCAATCCTTGCAAGAACGCTTGAAAGCTCAACAAGAACGCCTGAAACAATTAAAAGCAGACAGCGAACAGGCACGATTTGCAGAGCAAAAGGCAGAGCTGGAATACCAGCAATTGGCAGAACGTTTGACTGATGTTAAGCAACTTTACCAACGTTTGCAAGCCTCAGAAGGTGCGCAAGACGATGTGGCCTTGCAGGAACAAAAAGCCAAACTGGAAGCTGATTTGCAGGCTATTGCTGAACGTAAAGAAGCCTTGAACCTTGAAATTGAGCAGATTAAAGAAAACAAGCAAGCCACCACGCAAAAAGTAGCCAGCCTGCGTCAGCAATTGTCACAGGAAACCTTGACAGAGCATGATTTATTGAGTGAGCGAAAATTTGAGTCTGCCAATAAAACTCGCCTCGAAGTGACTTTGGCTGAAAAGAAAGAAGAAATTGAGCGCTTGGAGCAATTTTTGGCAACGACCAAAGACGACAATCAGTTGGAACGCTTGCCTATTTTGCAAAAGCAACAAGAAGCTGCTCAGGCCAAAAAATCAGAGCTTGACAAACAACTGGTTAGCCAACGCTTCGAATTGGAAGACTGCGAGGCACAGCTGGAAGAATTGGCTAATTTGATGACGCGTGAAAATCAGAAAAACGAGGATTTGATTCGTCAGCAAGCTATCCTAGAAGCTCAAATCAGCCAAGTATCTAGCCGCCTGCGTCAATTTGCTCAAGACTTATCTGAGGATTACCAATTTACCTTGGAGGACGCCAAACAAGCCAGCCAAGCCATTGAGGACATGCCACGTGCTCGCCAATGCTTGCAAGACTTGCATCGTCAAATCAAGGCTTTGGGGCCTATCAATCTGGATTCTATTGAGCAATATCAAGGAGTCAAGGAACGTCTGACCTTCCTAAACACGCAAAAAGACGACTTGATTCATTCCAAAGATTTGCTTTTGGGAACCATCAACGATATGGATGACGAAGTGAAAACGCGTTTCCAAACGACTTTCAATGCCATTCGTGAGTCCTTCAAACTAACCTTCCGCCAAATGTTTGGTGGTGGTTCGGCTGAATTGTCTTTGACGGATGACAATGTGTTGACCGCTGGGGTTGAGATTTCGGTGCAACCACCCGGCAAAAAAATCCAATCTTTGAATTTGATGTCAGGGGGAGAAAAAGCCCTGTCTGCTTTGGCTCTGCTCTTTTCAATCATCCGCATCAAGACCATTCCGTTTGTGATTTTGGATGAGGTAGAGGCTGCCTTGGACGAAGCCAATGTCAAACGTTTCGGGGATTACCTAAACCGTTTTGACCAATCCAGCCAATTCATCGTGGTAACCCACCGTAAGGGAACCATGGCTGCCGCAGATAGCATTTACGGCGTTACCATGCAAGAATCAGGCATTTCCCGCATCGTTTCGGTCAAATTAAAAGAGGCTGAAAACCTTGTGGACTAGCCTTTACAAAGAGAATAAAATGA
>SAMEA3663243__coassemble_386_pt1 | contig 11406 bp, 10 predicted proteins | sample SAMEA3663243__metabat2_low_PE_027 | metagenome-assembled genome bin SAMEA3663243 (sample SAMEA3663243) | pig gut metagenome | biome: pig gut; feature: pig-associated habitat; material: faeces | place: China | collected 2013
AAAATAGAATCGGTAAGATAAGTTCAGAATTTAAGAAATCTACTTGACGCCATTTAGATTTTAAGGTAGAATATTATTTGTTATGGCGGTATAGCCAAGTGGTAAGGCACGGCTCTGCAAAAGCTTGATCGTCGGTTCAAATCCGTCTACCGCCTTTTAAGACACGAAATAAAAAGTCCGATTTTGTCGGGCTTTTTATTTTTTTATACGTAATTGAGTTTATTGCTGTCTGTTCATCGACACAGGAAACATGAAGTCTATTTTGGAGATATTTCTCTTACTCAAAATCCAGTTTTATCCAGAATGAATATTTCGATGATGCCTCAATTGCATGCTCCACTAAAAGGAATATCAATTAAACAATCAGTAACTGCAATCGGTAGAATAAGGGGACTTTCTAATGGAGTACTACAACAGGAAGTTAATGGGATACTCCAAAAATTAGATATAAAAAAGAGGGAAAATAAAACTGGGGAAAAGCTCTCCGGTGGGTTAAAACGACTAACATCGTTTGCGATGGCTGTTATTTCTCCGCCTAAAATTATTTTATTGGATGAACTAACGAATGATGTTGATCCAATAAGAAGGCATAAACTATGGTCATATCTAAAAGAGCTAGCTTCTAAAGGGCATATAGTTGTTATAGTAACGCATAATATCTTAGAAGTTGAAAAGTATGCAGATAAGTACTACTTATTTGAAAATGGAAAAGTTAAAACATATGGAAATGTAAGGGAATTATCGGTTAGTTCAAAAAGTATCGTAAGATTTTTAGTTAAATCGAAGCGGACTTTAGAGGATTTTCCATTTGAATATGCGATCAATATAAATGGTGAAGTGGAGTGTCAATTGGATAATCAAAAGGTTTCTAAGCTATTTGAATGGATGGCAGATAGAATTGATAAGAAATTGATTTCGTATTACAGTGTGGCTACTGAAACTTTAAACGATAGTTATGGAGAGTTGGCTGAAAAGTAATCTACAACAATCATGAGTTTAATGACGTGGAGTTATATCAGGAATAAATCGCTAATCATTCTTTGTAGCATTGTTCAAGTCCTAATTTAATGACTCTGACAACACAGTTAATTTTGATGATTGGTTTACTATTTTCCCCATTCTTTTTCCAGCAATAAGAATTCCGATGATCATTTTGAAGGTATATAGATTTTTGCCATTTGTTCCATCTGGCGATTTAGTTAGGAATAGTGTTTTTGGAGATCAAGTTATTTCAGTTAGTCAGATTATCACGTTAGTTGTGTGGTTAATCATCTGTTTTTTGTTATCGTTAAAGTGTCTGAATAAAACGAATTAGACTAATAATCCCACCCTCTAAATAAACGCTTGGTGATAGGATATTTGACTTGTCAAAAAAGGGTAGATGTGGTAAAATCAGCTTGTTGTATTATGCAACAAATACTCATTCTAGATGTATTGTGACTCTGTTGCTCATCACGAGTGGATTTGCAAGATGAAGTCTAGAAGAGGAAAAAAACATTATAAAAAGGAGAAACTACTCATGGCAGTAATTTCAATGAAACAACTTCTTGAGGCTGGTGTTCACTTCGGTCACCAAACTCGTCGCTGGAACCCTAAGATGGCTAAATACATCTTCACAGAACGTAACGGTATCCACGTTATCGACCTTCAACAAACTGTAAAAATGGCTGACGCTGCTTACGACTTCGTTCGTGACGCTGCTGCAAACGACGCTGTTATCTTGTTTGTTGGTACTAAAAAACAAGCTGCTGATGCTGTTAAAGAAGAAGCAGAACGTGCTGGTCAATACTACATCAACCACCGTTGGTTGGGTGGAACTCTTACAAACTGGGACACTATCCAAAAACGTATCGCTCGTTTGAAAGAAATCAAACGCATGGAAGAAGATGGAACTTTTGAAGTTCTTCCTAAGAAAGAAGTTGCTCTTCTTAACAAACAACGTGCTCGTCTTGAAAAATTCTTGGGTGGTATCGAAGATATGCCTCGTATCCCAGACGTAATGTACGTTGTTGACCCACATAAAGAACAAATCGCTGTTAAAGAAGCTAAAAAACTTGGTATCCCTGTTGTTGCAATGGTTGATACAAACGCTGACCCAGATGATATCGATGTTATCATCCCAGCAAACGATGACGCTATCCGTGCGGTTAAATTGATTACTTCTAAAATGGCAGATGCTATCATCGAAGGACGTCAAGGTGAAGATGCAGATGTTGATTTTGCATCAGAAGCACAAGCTGATTCAATCGAAGAAATCGTTGAAGTTGTAGAAGGAGACAACGACTAATTTTTAAGGCTTTAGATAGGCTTAAATAGGCTTTAAAACGGGGCAGAAAGCAAACCGCTCTGTCTCGTTTTTATTATAAAAACAAACTTCCTGGAGGACTTAAGAAATGGCAATTACTGCAGCTCAAGTAAAAGAATTGCGCGAAAAATCAGGTGCTGGTGTCATGGACGCCAAAAAAGCCCTTGTTGAAACTGATGGTGATATGGAAAAAGCAATTGAATTGCTTCGCGAAAAAGGGATGGCTAAAGCAGCTAAAAAAGCTGACCGCGTTGCTGCTGAAGGCTTGACTGGTATTTATGTTGACGGAAATGTTGCAGCAGTTGTTGAAGTTAACGCTGAAACAGACTTCGTTGCGAAAAACGCTCAATTCGTTGAATTAGTTGAAGCAACAGCTAAAGCTATCGCAGAACAAAAACCTGCTAACAATGAAGAAGCTCTTAAGGTGACTTTACCTTCAGGGGAAACTTTGGAGGCTGCTTATGTTAACGCAACAGCAACTATCGGAGAAAAAATTTCATTCCGTCGTTTTGCTATTGTTGAAAAAACTGATGACCAATACTTTGGTGCTTACCAACACAACGGTGGACGTATCGGTGTTATCACAGTTGTAGAAGGTGGCGATGATGCTCTTGCTAAACAAGTATCAATGCACGTTGCAGCGATGAAACCAACAGTTCTTTCATACGAAGAACTTGATCAAGAATTCATCCACGATGAATTGGCTCAAATGAACCACAAAATCGACCAAGACAACGAATCACGTGCAATGGTTAACAAGCCAGCTCTTCCACACTTGAAATTCGGTTCTAAATCACAATTGACTGATGAGGTAATCGCTCAAGCAGAAGAAGATATCAAAGCAGAACTTAAAGCAGAAGGCAAACCAGAAAAAATCTGGGATAAAATCATTCCAGGTAAAATGGACCGCTTCATGCTTGACAACACTAAAGTTGACCAACAATATACACTTCTTGCACAAGTTTACATCATGGACGACAGCAAAACTGTTGAACAATACCTTGATTCAGTAGGTGCTAAAGTGACAACTTTCGAACGCTTCGAAGTTGGGGAAGGTATCGAAAAATCAGCTAACGACTTCGAATCAGAAGTTGCAGCAACAATGGCAGCCGCTCTTAACAACTAAGAAACGGTGTCTAACTAAAAAGTCTGAGCTAGTAGCTCAGACTTTTTTTATTTGGTAGAAAGTATTTTTCAAATAAGAAGTTAAGACGTTTAAAAGAACTTAGGTTGCCCCTAAGCTCTTTTGATTGATTTTTTAGCTGATTGCCCCTAGACCAAAGACGGTTAGTGTTCCCATGATGATACCTGCGAGGATAACTCCAAGCATAACGGCAATAACACTTTGTTTGAAATTCCAGTCAAGGATTGAGGCTGCTAGAGTCCCTGTCCAAGCTCCTGTACCAGGAATTGGAATACCGACAAATAAAAGTAAAGCGATAAAGACCCCACGGTCGCCAGCAGCTGCTTCTAATTTTTGACCTCCGCTATGACCTTTCTTCAAGCACCATGTAAAGAAACCACCGATAACAGGTTTATCTGCTCCCCATTCAAGCACACGACGGGCAAAGAAAAAAATGATTGGCACAGGTATCATGTTACCAAAGACCCCGATAATAAGTGCTTGCCACATTGGGATACCAGTTGCGATAGCGTAAGGAACGGCACCACGCAATTCGATAAGAGGTACCATAGCAATAAGAAATGTAATGAGATAATTCATTTAGTCACTTATAACCTTTCGTTTGTTTCAGATTTTATTTTATCTTATATTAGAAACAAACACAACTAAAAATGAATAATTATAGCATGAAAATAATAGCCTGGAAAGTTTGCTAAGAGTTTCATGATATTTGGGGGCTTTTCATTTATAAAAGACCATAATTTTGATATAATAATAGTCAATTATAGTCAAAGACAGACCTTTGAGGTCTTTTGCTTGAAAGGAGGAGTCTAGTGGCTAAAAATACATCGGACTGTATTGAAGAATATATAAAGCAGCTATTAGCTCAATCAGGTATTGCTGAAATCAAACGCTCAAACTTGGCTGATACCTTTCAAGTCGTTCCTAGCCAAATTAACTATGTGATTAAGACACGTTTTACCGAAAGTCGTGGCTATACGGTTGAAAGTAAGCGAGGTGGGGGTGGCTATATTCGCATCGCGAGGGTGCGTTTTTCAGACCGTCATCAAATGTTTGGTAATCTGATGGCACATATTGGGGAGCGCATTAGTGAACAGATCTTTACGGACTTGATTCAGCAGCTTTTTGAAGAAAAGATTATCAGCGAGCGTGAAGGGAATTTAATCTTGGCAACGGCTTCAGATGAGGTTCTCGGAGAAAACGCCCCAGAGATTAGAGCGCGGATGTTGCGCCGAATTTTACAAAGATTAGATAGAAAAGGATTTCATTTATGAGTGAGTACTCGTTAAAAATGCAGGAGGTTTTCAATGTCGCGCAGTATCAAGCAGCACGTTTTGAAAGCCCCTATTTAGAGAGTTGGCATGTGCTATTGGCCATGGTAGCTGTACATGATTCAGTAGCAGGTCTTACCTTTGCAGAATACCAAAGTCGTATTCCTTATGAAGAATACGAAGCAGCGGCTGTTTTGGCACTAAATAAGTCACCGTTGGAACGTGTTGAGCAGATGCGTTTTGTGGAACAGTCAAAAGCGCTTAGCGATGTTCTTGACTTTGCACAAGAGATTAGTGTTGTGACGGACGACATTGAAGTTGGGACAGAGCACGTACTTTATGCCATGCTGTTAAACTTGGATTTGTTTGCGACACGTTTATTGGAAGTGGCTGGTTTCAAGCAGAAAGAAAACGGCGATTCGGTTCGTTTGATTGATTTGCGTAAGAGCTTGGCACGTCATGCGGGCTTTACCAAGGAAAATATCAAAGCCATTCATGAGCTTCGTAAACCGAAAAAAGCAAGCATGGGCGGTGCTTTTTCAGACATGATGAAACCGCAATCCACTGCAGGAGAACTGTCTGATTTTACGCGTGATTTGACGGAAATGGCACGTCAAGGAAAGCTTGAGCCCGTTATCGGACGTGACAAAGAAATTTCACGAATGGTGCAAGTGCTTAGCCGTAAAACTAAGAACAATCCTGTCTTGGTGGGAGAAGCTGGTGTTGGTAAGACAGCTTTGGCTTATGGTTTGGCGCAACGCATTGTCAATGGAGCGATTCCATATGAATTGCAAGATATGCGTGTCTTGGAATTGGACATGATGAGTGTGGTTGCTGGCACGCGTTTTCGTGGGGATTTTGAAGAGCGCATGAATCAAATCATTTCAGATATTGAAGAAGATGGTCATATTATCTTGTTTATTGATGAAGTGCACACGATTATGGGGTCAGGGTCAGGCATTGACAGCACCTTAGATGCGGCAAATATCCTAAAACCTGCCTTGGCGCGTGGTACCTTGCACATGGTGGGTGCAACAACACAAGAAGAATACCAAAAACACCTTGAAAAAGATGCTGCGCTTTCTCGTCGTTTTGCGAAAATCACGATTGAAGAGCCAAGTGTTGAAGATGCTTATCAGATTTTGTTGGGCTTGAAGAAATCTTATGAGGACTTCCATAATGTTACCATTTCAGATGCCGCTGTTTTGACAGCTGTTAAATCTGCTCACCGTTATTTGACCAGCAAAAACCTACCTGATTCTGCTATTGATTTGCTGGATGAAGCCAGTGCAACCGTGCAAAGTTTAGTTAAGAAAGAAGCGCCAGCGATGTTGACGCCTGCTGACCAAGCCATTTTAGATGGCGATTTTGCTTTAGCGACAAGCTTGCTCAAAAAGGCAGATACCAAGGTGAAACGTAAACCAACACCTGTCACAGAAGATGATATTATGGCGACTTTAAGCCGTTTGTCAGGTATTCCTGTGGAAAAAATGACCCAAGCTGACAGCAAGAAATACCTGACCCTTGAAAAAGAATTGCACAAGCGTGTTATTGGGCAAGACGCGGCCATTTCAGCAATTAGCCGTGCAATTCGCCGTAATCAAGCAGGTATTCGCACAGGCAAACGTCCAATTGGTTCCTTCATGTTCCTTGGTCCAACTGGTGTTGGTAAAACTGAATTGGCGAAAGCCCTTGCAGAATTGCTCTTTGATGACGAATCAGCTCTTATCCGCTTTGATATGTCGGAATACATGGAAAAATTTGCGGCGAGCCGTCTTAACGGTGCCCCTCCAGGCTATGTCGGCTATGAAGAAGGCGGCGAATTGACTGAGAAAGTTCGTAACAAACCGTATTCAGTGCTTTTGTTTGACGAGGTGGAAAAAGCTCACCCTGACATTTTCAATGTGCTTTTGCAAGTTTTGGATGACGGGGTTTTGACAGACAGTCGTGGTCGAAAAGTGGATTTCTCAAACACCATTATCATCATGACCTCAAACCTTGGTGCGACAGCTTTGCGCGATGAAAAGACTGTTGGTTTTGGAGTGCGTGATATGGCACATGATTACGAAGCCATGCAAAAACGCATCATGGAAGAGCTCAAAAAAACTTACCGTCCTGAATTTATCAACCGTATTGATGAAAAAGTGGTCTTCCATAGCTTGACGCAAGACAATATGCGTGAAGTTGTGAAAATCATGGTGAAACCATTGATTGCAACTCTGGCTGAAAAAGGTGTGACCTTGAAATTCCAACCATCAGCCCTTAAATATTTGGCTGAATTGGGTTATGACCCTGAAATGGGAGCACGTCCGCTCCGCCGAACCTTGCAAGACAAGGTGGAAGATAAGCTATCAGAACTCATCTTATCAGACGAATTAGCAAATGGTGATACTCTAAAAATCGGGGTTGCCAAAGGCCAGCTGAAATTTGATATTGTTTAGTCAAAAAAACTGCTAGGGCAAAGTACCTTAGCAGTTTTTGTATGTGAAGCAGTCAGCAGGCTGCTTTTTTGTTATCGTAGGCTGTCAAAGATTTCTTTGACTTCATCAATGGTTTCTGCGCGTGAAACGGCTCCGCGGATTTTGGCAGCGCCAGCGGTACCACGAAGGTAGTGTGGGGCTAAGCCACGAAATTCACGAACGGCGATGGTTTCGCCCTTGAGGTCAATCAAACGTTTGAGATGGTCTTCTGCGATATCCAATTTTTTGACAAATGGTAAATCAGGCAGTTCCTCACCTGTTTCAAAATAGTGATTGATTTGGGTGAAAATGTAAGGGTTATTCATCGCAGCACGTCCTACCATGACGGCATCAACACCGATTTCTTCAATCATGTATTTGGCATCGTGAACAGTGCGCACGTCACCGTTTCCGATAAATGGAATTTTGGTGATGGCTTTGGCAACACGAGCCAGCGTTTCGTGGTCGCAAGTACCTGTGTACATTTGTTCGCGCGTGCGTCCGTGCATGGCTAGAGCCGAAACACCAGCCGATTCTGCAGCGAGAGCATTTTCAACGGCTAAAGAGTTATCTGACCAACCTGTCCGCATTTTGACGGTTAGTGGAATATCAAGGACAGAAGTGACTTCTTTGATGATATGATAAATCTTATCAGGATCTTTGAGCCATTTTGCCCCTGCTTCATTTTTGACGACCTTATTAACAGGACAGCCCATATTGATGTCAACGATGTCTGCTTTTGTGTTTTCTTGAATAAACTCAGCAGCACGTTTTAAGCCATCTGCATCGCCACCAAATAATTGGATAGACATGGGATGCTCGTTTTCATCAATGTGCAGCATGTGAAGGGTTTTTTCGTTATTGTAGAGAAGACCTTTTTCAGAAATCATCTCCATGACAACTAAGCCAGCACCAAATTCTTTGGCAATAGTACGAAAAGCAGAGTTGGTCACCCCTGCCATGGGTGCTAAAACCGTACGGTGAGGAATGGTAACATCACCGATTTGGAATGAGGAACTGAGTTTAGTCATTGATAAGTCCCTCCAAGTCCTCTTCGCTAAAGGTGTAAGTCTTGCCACAGAATTGACAAGTGATTTCAGCGCTGTGGTCTTCGTCTCTCATGGCTTGCAGTTCGTCTTTGCCAAGAGTGGCAAGCGCTGCTTCAAAACGTTCACGAGAGCAATCACAACTGAAGCTGATTTCTTCTTCAGAGAGGACTTTGTAGTCGTCTTCGCCATAGATAGCTTTTAGAAGGGCTTCAATGTGGTCGTCAGATTCCAAGAGTTTTGAAATGGCTGGCATTTCTTGGATACGTTTTTCGTAGCGGTTGATTTCTTCTTCAGATGCACCTGGAAGAACTTGCAACATAAAGCCACCAGCAACTTCGACTTTGTCTTCGTCATTAAGAAGGACGTTAAGTCCAACGGCAGAAGGTGTTTGTTCAGATTCAGTCAAATAAAAGGCCAAATCTTCACCGATTTCTCCTGAAACAAGCGGTGTTGAAGAAGTATAAGGATTACCAGTGCCGTAGTCTGTGATAACCACGAATTGACCCGCACCCATAAAAGGCCCTACAACAACTTCGCCAGTCGCTGTTTTCTTGATGTCAACGCCTTTGTTTTGAATGTAGCCTTTAACGTGCCCTTTGGTATCAGCCACAGAAATAATGTGACCAAGTGAGCTATCACCAATGACTTTGACGGTTACTTTGCTGTCTCCTTTCTGATTGGCGGCTAGGATTTGATTGGCGATAAGCGTTCTACCTAGAGCAACTGTAGAGCTAGGAAGTGTTTGATGTTTTTCTTGAGCAGTTCTAACAGTCTCAGTGCTATCAAGCACATAAGCACGGAAAGAACCAGATTTTGAAATTGATTTTATAAGTTTATCCATAAGAATATTATAACACAAAGCAAAATTGATGGGCTAGTATTGTGAGCTGTAAAGCGTAATCATGCAGTGAAAAATGAGAAGCGAAAAAAGCGAGGAGAACCTCGCTTTTTAGTTTATTTTTCTTCTGTGACGTTTATTTTTTCGACTTCTTCTTGGCTTTCTTTGCCTTCGTTAAGAAGGGCTTCGACGATTTTTTGGTCACGAATTTTAACAGAGTCGTTAATGGTTTCTGCGGATTTTACAACGGCTGCTTCGAGTTGAGCACGTTGTTTTCGACCGTTGTCGATAGCTGCGATAATACTGTTGTTTTGTTCGACGAGGCTCTCAGCAAGAGCTGTGACAGATTGGATAGAAACGGTTGGGCTTTGAGCAGTGCGTTCGAGCATAGGGATAGCTTCTTTGCTCGTTTCAGCAAGCATTTGAAGCGCAGCGTTATTAGCATTGACAATAGCATCAGCAGTCACGCCAGATTTGACGGATTGTTGCAAAATACCGAGCTGTGCAATTGATAATTTCATTGTCGGAATGGTGTTGCGACGGAGCATGCCAAGTTTTTGGCGCATATCTGATGAGACTTTGACCATGTTGCGCATTTGCGGTGTGGTTGTCCAAGCAACGTAAAGGCGACTGAGGTATTCAGTGTGCTGTTGTTCAAGCGTATTGATGACTTCGGTCATGCGAGCTAGCTCGTCAGATTTTACTTGGTAATCAGGCGTTGCGCTATCAAGTGTTGCAAGTTCATTTTGAAGAGTTTGCGCACGGTTGGCACTTTCTGTCTGAGAAGCTTCGATAAAGGCGATAACGCCAACCAAGTTTTCAATAGATTTGTTGTTGTCTTCAATTAGCATTTCTGCTGAGACGATGTTGCGAGCCAAGATTTCTTCTTGTTTGACAACAGCGGCAGCCATACCATCCATTTTTTGCTCGATATTTTGTGAATCAAAATAGAATTCTTGCAGGCTATTTTTGCTTTGCTTAAAGAGCTTTTGTAGGAAATTTGGTTTCTTTTCGAGCTCAGCAGGCTTAGCGTCTTTGTATTTGGCGATAAAGCCGTTTAACTCGCGGTTAGCGTTTTTGAGCAGGTCATCAACTTGTGGAATTTCAAGTTTTTTTTGCTCAGCCAAAATGCGGTTGACGGTTGTGTTAACTTCTTCAACAGCAGATGTTCCAAAATCAAGCAGAGCATTTTGGTCAGCAACAAAATTATCAACTAAAGCAGGAGCTTTGGCTGTGATTGCTGATTGTTGTTCAGGGGTCAGTTTGTCGTAAAAAGAGACTTGACCAGTTGCTGAAGTATCAGTTGCTACGATGATTTCGGTTGTTTTGTCTGTTTTTGTGATTGCATTATCTGCGATTTTATCAATGTCAAAGTTAAAAGTATCAGCCATAATACCCTCCCATTAAACTTATAAGTTTGTATCGTCGTCAGCCATCATGCGAAGACTGATATCGAAGTTTTTTAAGTCACTTTCATTCAGTTTTCGAAGCGTTTCATCGAGAGCCAAATCAAATTTTTCCATTGCGGTTTTCGCTTTTGCTAAACGCTCATCAGCATTGTAATAATTTTTCGGGGCTTTTTTGATTTTTAGATAGCCATCCAAAATATCGCGGAAGCGGTCCATATCAGCCTCGTGAAGTGCAGTGAGTTCTTCTTTGTTATCAGCATTTTCAATCTTCTTCAAGATAGTCAAATGGTCTTGCTGAATGTTATTGTAAAGATGAGCTAACTCTGGAGCGAGTTCTAGTAAATCAGCTTCTTCCTCAGAAATGTCAGGATTTACTGGTGAGACATCCAGTCGGTCTAGTTGGAATTTGATATCTTTTTCAACAGTTTCAGTTTTTTTGAGAACACGCTTGTAGATGTTTAAATCCATTTTGGCTTTGAGCTCACTAAGTTCAGACTTGATGTGACGTATTTGTGGCAATAGCTGGCGCGCATTGACAACGTATTGGGTGTAATTTTTTTCATCGAGATAACTGTCCAAAAGTTTGACTTGGCGGTCAGTAATACGAATGTTATCTTTTAAATCTTGCAAGCGTTGCTTAGTATTAACTTTTTCAAGACGTGATTGCTTGGTCGCAAAATAATAAATACCATATCCAATACCACCAACGATTGCAAGTGGGATAATGATTTCTAACAAGCTTTCAAGCAAAGCAATGAGAAGGATAACCCCGATAATAGCGATAATGAGGCCTCCTCCGTTTTTTCTAGGTCGAGACATATATTCAATCCATTTCTATCTAAGATTGATTTTATTTTATCGTAAAACGGTTAAGAATGACAAGTGATGACTGTAATTGTGGCAAAGATTTTATGGGTTAAAGTTCAGGGAA
>SAMEA3663243__coassemble_3511_pt1 | contig 3560 bp, 4 predicted proteins | sample SAMEA3663243__metabat2_low_PE_027 | metagenome-assembled genome bin SAMEA3663243 (sample SAMEA3663243) | pig gut metagenome | biome: pig gut; feature: pig-associated habitat; material: faeces | place: China | collected 2013
GTGACTAAAAACTTCCTTGATTTTATGCTAAAATAGAGCTAAGTTATTTAGAACAGAACGGGAGTAGAGGTTATGATTCCAGCGTATATTAGAATTCATGATGCGTTAAAGAAAAAGATTGACGATGGTTTTTGGAAGATTGGTCAGCGTTTGCCGAGTGAGCGTGATTTAGCGGATGACTACGAGGTGAGTCGTATGACGCTTCGTCAGGCGATTACGCTTTTGGTGGAAGAAGGGATTCTTGAGCGCCGTGTGGGTAGCGGGACTTATGTGGCGAGTCATCGTGTGCAAGAGAAGATGCACGGGACAACGAGTTTCACAGAGATTGTGCGTTCGCAAGGCAAGATCCCGTCATCTCAGGTGGTTTCTTATCAGCGTAAGCCTGCCAATGAGACTGAGATTCAGCAGTTGCAACTGAAAACTAGTGATTATGTGGTTCGTATGGAGCGCGTACGTTATGCGGATAATATGCCGCTTGTTTTTGAGGTGGCGTCAATCCCAGAGAAGTTGATTCGTGAGTTTAAGCGTGAGGATATCGTGGAGCATTTCTTCCAGACTTTGACGGATAACGGTTATGAGATTGGTAAGAGTCAGCAAACCATTTATGCCAAAAATGCGAGTGAGCACGTGGCTAACTACCTTAAGGTTCCGAAAAATCATGCCGTACTGGCTTTGACACAGGTCTCATATTTCACAGACGGCCGACCATTTGAGTACGTACACAGTCAGTATGTCGGCGACCGCTTCGAATTTTATTTGGAGAATAATTAAAATAAGAGAGCAAGTTTTCTTGCTCTCTTTTGTCATCAAATATAAAAAGGTTGAGAACCCTCGGGGATTTTCCTTGAAAAAATCGAGGCGGCAGCACCTCTACCTAGTACAAATGCACTCTTTGAACAAATCGTCATCGATTTAAACTCAGTCTCAACCTTGCTTTATTGTATCATTTTAAAGAAAGTTACACTAATTTTTGCTTCTAAACTGATATCGCTTACGACTTTTATGACTTATTGGGTGTGATTAACCAATTCTGACTATTAAAATTAGGCAAAATATGGTAAAATAAAGGCTATGGAAATTGAAAAAACCAATCGTATGAATGCTCTTTTTGAGTTTTATGCTGCGCTTTTGACAGATAAGCAGATGAATTATATCGAACTGTATTATGCGGATGACTATAGCTTGGCTGAGATTGCTGAGGAATTCGGTGTTAGCCGTCAGGCAGTTTATGATAATATCAAACGTACTGAAAAGATTTTAGAAGCTTATGAGATGAAGCTGCACATGTATTCGGATTATATTGTTCGTAGTCAGATTTTTGATGAGATTTTGGATAAATACCCATCAGATGATTTCTTGAAAGAAAAGATTGCCATTTTGAGCAGTATTGATAACCGAGATTAATTTACAGATAATTGATAATTTATAGATTTAGGTAGGAGAATTTATTATGGCTTTTGAAAGTTTGACAGAACGCCTGCAAGGGGTTTTTAAAAATATTCGCGGAAAGAAAAAGCTATCTGAAAAAGATGTTCAAGAAGTAACCAAAGAGATTCGTTTAGCTTTGCTTGAAGCTGACGTTGCTCTTCCGGTCGTTAAGACATTTATCAAACGTGTTCGTGAACGTGCCGTTGGTCATGAAATCATTGATACGCTCGACCCAACACAACAAATCGTTAAAATCGTTAACGAAGAATTAACAGAAATCCTTGGTTCTGAAACAGCTGAGCTTGAAAAATCACCTAAAATTCCTACAATCATTATGATGGTCGGTCTTCAAGGTGCTGGTAAAACGACATTTGCTGGTAAATTGGCTAACAAGCTGATTAAAGAAGAAAATGCACGTCCAATGATGATTGCGGCTGATATCTATCGTCCAGCAGCCATCGACCAATTGAAGACTCTTGGTAGCCAAATTAATGTTCCAGTCTTTGATATGGGAACTGACCACTCAGCCGTTGAAATCGTAACAAACGGTCTTGCACAAGCCAAAGAAAACCACAACGACTACGTTATCATCGATACAGCTGGTCGTCTGCAAATCGATGAAGCTTTGATGCAAGAACTTCGTGATGTTAAAGCTCTTGCTAAACCAAATGAAATTCTTTTGGTTGTTGATAGCATGATTGGTCAAGAAGCTGCTAATGTCGCTGACGAATTCAACAAACAATTGGATATCACTGGGGTTGTCTTGACTAAGATTGATGGTGATACACGTGGTGGTGCGGCACTTTCTATCCGCGAAATCACTGGTAAACCAATCAAATTCACTGGTACTGGTGAAAAAATCACTGATATCGAAACCTTCCACCCAGACCGTATGTCAAGCCGTATCCTTGGCATGGGTGATTTGCTCACATTGATCGAAAAAGCAAGTCAAGAATACGATGAAAAACGTTCAATGGAACTCGCTGAAAAAATGCGTGAAAACACCTTTGACTTTAACGATTTCATCGAACAACTTGACCAAGTGCAAAATATGGGACCAATGGAAGATCTTCTTAAGATGGTTCCTGGTATGGCTAATAACCCTGCACTTAAAAACTTTAAAGTCGATGAAAAAGCTGTCGCTCGTAAACGTGCTATCGTGTCATCAATGACACCTGAAGAACGTGAAAATCCTGATTTGCTAACACCTAGCCGCCGTCGTCGTATTGCAGCTGGTTCAGGTAACAGCTTTGTTGATGTCAACAAATTCATCAAAGATTTCAACCAAGCAAAACAAATGATGCAAGGTGTCATGTCTGGTGACATGGAAAAAATGATGAAGAAAATGGGTATCAATCCAAATAACCTTCCTAAAAACATGCCAAATGGCATGGATATGTCATCACTTGAAGGCATGATGGGCGGAAATGGTATGCCAGACCTTTCAGCTCTTGGTGGAGATATGGATCTTAGCCAAATGATGGGAGGCGGCCTCAAAGGAAAAGTCGGTTCCTTTGCCATGAAGCAAGTCATGAAACGCCAAGCCAACAAAATGAAAAAAGCTAAGAAAAAACGCGGGAAGAAGTAAGAACTTCATACGCTAATCGACTATGCTAAATTTTTCTTAGCCCCCAAATTTACAAACGGTAGGTGGCCAGCTTACCTCTTTACGGTCGATCAATTCTGTCATTACCTAGCCATTATCGGAATCTATCTAGCTATCTCACCTCAGCAAACCCAGCTGATCCTCAATCCCAATTGGCTTATTCTAGCTTTATTTTTCTTAATCATCACAAAGCCTATCAATATCATTTTCAAGCTCTATTTTGAACGCTACCAAGTAGAGCTTGAAGATACCAGCAGCATCTCAGGTGCTGGCGCCATGGTGGGAAATTTAGAAAGGCTCATCATCGGAATCTTTCTCATTCTCGGGCAGTATGCGGCTATAGCTCTCGTTTTTACCGCAAAATCCATTGCCCGTTACGATATGATTTCCAAAAATCAAGGCTTTGCAGAATATTACCTCATCGGATCCTTATTTAGCATGATCAGTGTCTTGGTAACCTACGCTTTATTAATCTTTTAATATTCAAAATGAGGTCGGTCTTTAAAGGTATTCCAACCTCGTTTTT